>Ga0187892_10000263_pt1 | contig 140178 bp, 97 predicted proteins | sample MA1701073metaG_FD_139345 | JGI IMG/M metagenome (GOLD analysis project Ga0187892, IMG submission 139345) | Bio-ooze microbial communities from a basaltic lava cave in the Kipuka Kanohina Cave System on the Island of Hawaii, USA - MA170107-3 metaG ...
ATCGCAGCGGCGAGGCCGCAAGGCGTATCTTGACGATACGTTGAGTGGCCGAGCCGCGAGGACGCCCGGCATGGCGAGCAGATCCGCGGTCGCAGCAGGAGCTTCATGAATTGTCCGGGTTAAAGCCACCACGCTCAACAAGCGCGAGGACGCCTGGACCACCCTCGGGCCGGCGTCCTCGCATCAACAATCGCATCACGGCTGACCTCCCAGCTCCTGGATCTGGCGGCGCGCCGCCGTCATCTCCTTGTTGCGGCGCAGGACCTCCCTGAACGAGTCAATCGCCTCCTGGTTGCGGCCCAGCGTGCGCAGCGCGTTGCCCCTGTTGAACCAGGCGCGCCAGTTGCTGCGGTCTCCCGCCACGGCCCGCTCGTACTCGGCCACCGCCGCCTCGTGCCGCTTCTTGTTGTAGTGGGCGTTGCCCATGTTGTAATGGGCGTTGGCCTCCTGGATCAGATGGCTGTCGTCCTTGAGGGCATGCAGTGGCACGGCGATGATCACCACCGCGGCCAGTGCGACCCACCCCCCGGTCCGATCCGAGGCGAGCGGACTGCGCAGCCGATCCAGGATCAGGGACGCTCCCGATGCGGCAAACAGGATCAGATAGGGAGCCGACGGCATCCGGTAGCGCGAGGACACGTAGAAGAGCAGCACGGCTGCCAGGTTGGCCGCCACGAACAGCACCAGCAGGAGGGCGGCGTCATTGAATCCCCGGCGCCGCTGCGCCAGCATCCCCGCCGCCGCCAGGATGGCGATCACCGCGAAGGGCAGCGGCGCCAGCCAGAGACTGCGCACCAGCTCGCGCTCCACATAGATGATGTACTCGGTGGAGTATTCGTACGAGCCGGCGAAGCGCCACAGCTTCTGCAGCTCCAGGAGCAGGTACCGCCCAGGATGCGACAGGATCCAGTCGAACCCGCGCACCATCCAGTAGCGGGTGACCTCCGAGCGCTGCATGGAGCCCGCGGGCAGCTTGAGCTCTTTTTCGGCGATCGAGCGCTCCTCTTCGGCCTGCACGGCGGGGCTTCCCGAGAATCCCTCGCGCGCCAGATAGACGTAGAGCCCGCCGGCGCGATCGTTGTTTGACTGGTAGAAGGTGATCCCGGCCTGCGATGAGATCAGGTTGGACAGGCTCCAGTCCCCGCTCACGGCGAAGTTGCGCGCCGCGCAGGGCACCACCCCCAGCGCCACGCAGACCGCGAACAGCGCCACTGCGATGGCCTTGTTCGCCGCCACGCGCCAGATCCACCAGGCCGCCAGGGGCCCAAACAGCAACGTCTCCGGACGGGCCAGCGCGGTGACTCCCAGCAGCAGGCCGCACACACCCCACAGCACGTCCGACTGGCGCTCGCGCGCGCTCAGCAGCAGGCGCATCAGGCTCAGGCCGAGCGTCAGGGCGAGCGTCGTCGCCAGCAGCTTGGTCTCCATGAACATAAACGAGCCGTACAGCACCGACATGCCGGCGGCGATCAGCGGCGTGCGGCCGGGGAAGACCTTCCGGCCGATGCTCCAGACCAGGGCCACGTTGCACAGTCCCATGACCGCCTGCAGGATGTAGATGAGCGGAATGCTGCGCCCGGCCAGCGTGTAGATGACGCCCAGAAAGTAGGGGTAGAGGGGCGGCAGCGTGAAGACATCGGAGCCGCCCAGCCAGTCGCCGCCTGCGATCCTCTGCGCCCACTCGTCGTAGATCTGCGCGTCGAGCAGCATCGAGTCCCAGTAGACTCCGTGGGCCCGGTAGTCGAGCATGTAGATGACGCGCAGCAGCGCCGCCGCCCCCATCACTATCCAGAACCACCGGCGCTCGTTCATGGCTCGCCCGCCGCGCCGCGCGGCACCCAGCCGGCGGGCTTCTCCACGTTGTAGACGAGGATGGAGCCGCCGATGCGCGCGGCGGGGATCCGATCCCAGAGGAACCGGTAGCGGTCCTTGTCCTGGGCGTAGACCCCCTTCAGGTTGGTGGCCGACACGGCGATCCAGCCGCCCTCGAAGTCTGGCGTGCTCTTCACGCCGTAGTAGCGCAGGCAGCCCCGGCCGAAGTAGTCCACGTAGATCCTGTCCAGCCTCCGCTCCCGGATGAACTCTCCGAGTCCCTTGAGGTCCTGGCCCCAGTCCAGGTTCGAATCGAGCAGCACCTCGGCGCCGCGCGACGGGCCGCCCACCGTCAGGTTGAAGAAGGTCAGATAGTCCGGATACATCCAGAGACCGATGCCAGCCTGCCAGATCAGCAGCCCGCCCAGAATCAACTTGCCCCACGGGATCGCCAGCCGCCAGGCCGCGCCGGCGAGCAGGCAGAGGAAGGGGTAGACCGGCAGGAGATAGCGCAATCCGATGTTCTTCAGATTACCCGATAGCGTGAAGGCCGCGACGAAGACCAGCAGCGGGATGACCGGCAGGAGTCCGGAGGGCCTTCTCCAGGCCGCGATGCCCGCCAGTGCGGCGATCAGCAGCGGCAGCGGCGTCTTCACCAGCAGCGCGACCAGATAGTAGTGACGCCATCCGGTCATGGAGTGCTCGCCGAGCAGGTATCCCGACCATCGCTGCCCGCCCGCCTCGGCGTGATCAAAGCCGCGGACGTACTCCTGCGGCACGGGCAGCGGCACGGCGCCCAGCCCCCCTTCAGCCCAGCCCCGGAACGCCGCGCTCTCGGGACTGAATGAGCGCAGCGTGGAGAAGCTCCCCGCGAAGCCGTAGCCCAGGTTGAGCACGGCGAGGCCGATCGCCGCGACGGCGATCAGCGAGATCACCAGCTCCTTCCACCGGCGCTTTTTTTCCAGGACGACGATCGCGGCGCCGGAGAGCGCCAGCATCGGAGCGATCAGGATCGCGGTGAACTTCGTCAGCAGCGCCAGCCCGAACAGGACGCCGCTGGCCCAGAGCCATGCCCGGCCCTTGGCGCGCATGTGGGTCACGAACGCGGCAAAGGTGAACAGAGTCAGCGCGGTGATCCCCAAATCGGTCGTGACCCACTCGCTGTGGGCCAGGATGTTCGGCTCCAGCACCAGCATGCCCAGAGCGATCAGCCCGGCCTCCCAACCGAACCAGGCAGAGGCCACTCTGTACAGGACGAACGCCATCGCGGTGGCCAGCAGCGCAATGGGGAATCGCGCCAGGCGCAGCAGGCGGTCACCATCGTTGACGTGATAGAGGAACTCGTGGGACACGCTCCACTGATCCACTTCCTGCCTGATCTGGCTCCGCGGGGGAGCGACCTGCGAGAAGACCAGCGGCAGCGCCGCGAGCATCTTCATCAGCGGCGGGTGCTCGTGATTGGTGGTGAAATCACCCGCGGTGAGGATGCGCCAGCCGGAGTAGATGTGCACCGGCTCGTCGTACGTGGCCGACTTGCCTGAAGCGGCCGTCACGACCAGCAGGAAGAAAACCGCCAGCAGCGCGCCAACGACATACCGGGAGGCGCCCGCCGGAATCACGAACCGCCGAGGCGCGCCGCAACCAGCGCGAAGGCCTCCTCCAGGGCCGCGCTCGCCGACTCGGCAGGAAGCCCGCCACCGCGGGCCATCGCGGCGCCGCCACCCCCCTTGCCCCCGCGCGGCGTGCAGACTGAAGCCAGGATCTCTCCCATGCGCAGGTCGCCCGCCGGCTCGGCGGAGCGGGCAAAGACGAGGCTGGCCTTGCCGCCGGGCTGGTCGGTGCAGGCCAGCAGCGCGGCGCGTCCGGGCTGCGCGCAGAAGGTCTGTGCCAGCAGCTGGATCTCCTCGACCGGCCTGCCGTCGAACCGCTCCATCAGAACGCTCCAGGAGCCTGCCGCGCGCGCCGATGCCGCCCGCTGCTGCGCTTCGGCGGCGATGAGCGCCTGCGTCTGTTCTTTGATGAGGCGGCGCGCGGCCACGAGCTGCTCCTGCAATCGCGCGGCCGCGGATGGAAGATCGTCTGAACCGACCGACAGCAGCGATCCGAGCTCGCCGGCGAGCCTGCCCAGCCGGGCCATCTCGCTGACGACGCGCCCGCCGCACAGGAAGGTGACCCGGGTTCCTCCCTTGAAGCGCTCCCACGAGCGGATGCTGATGGCGCCCACCTGCCCCGCGCCCGACACGTGCGTGCCGCCGCAGGGAGTCTGATCGAACTCACCAAAGCAGATCACTCTGACAGGATCGCCCGGCTTGAGCGCCAGGTCCGCCAGCGCCGCCGGATCGGCCAGGGCGCCGGAGGCCTCGTGCGCCGGGATGCTGCGGATCTCCACGGCGACATCGGAGAACACCACGTCGTTGGCCCGCCGCTCCACCTTCCGGATCAGCGCCTCGCCGGCGTCGGGAAGAGTGACGTCGATCGTGCAGTGGCCGGCGCCCAGATGAAAGGACTGCGTGGGCGCGTCAGCTTCCAGCACGAAGGCGCGCGAGAGGATGTGCTGTCCGGAGTGCTGCTGCATGTGATCGAACCGCCGCGCGCGGTCGACGACCCCCTCGACCTGCCCCGTGACGCCGGCGCCGGCCGCCAGCACATGCAGGATCCGGCCGTCGCCCGCCTCACGCACATCGAGCACCGGCGTCCCCGCCAGCGTGCCGGTGTCGTGAGGCTGGCCGCCTCCGGTCGGATAGAACGCCGTCTGGTCCAGCTCCACGAGCAGCCTCCCTTCCTTGTCGGTCGTGGAGTCCACCACCCGCGCGGAGAAGCGGGTCAAGTCCGCGTCGTCGCGGTAGAGGCGCTGCGTGGGAGGCGCGGGCATGCGCTCTTATAGCACATCGCCCACGGGCATCGTCACAGACAGCATCAGGCGAGGTTACAGGCAGGCGTCGGGCAGGGGGCGGGGCGTGCTGTCGCTGTCGAGCCCGGCCGGGCTCTCGCCGAAGCAGTTCACCGCGGTCACGATGTAATAGAAGAGCCGGCCCGGCGCAGGCGCCTCGGGGTCGATCAGATCCGGCGAGCTCCGGCGCGGCGCCAGACATGCAGGACCGAAGGCCTCGGTGGCCCCCGGAGCCGGCTCTCCCCGGTAGACATTCCACGCCTGCGCATCGGGGCTGGAGGGCCAGACGAGCTTGCCGTCCGACAGGAAGGTCAGCCCGAAACCGACGGGGTGCGGCTGGGCGGAGATCGCCGGATTGCCCGGCGCGCAGTCGCAGGCATCCCCCCGGCCATCGCCGTCGGCATCCAGCTGCTGGGGATTGAACTGTGCCGGGCAGTTGTCGGCCGGATCGGCGGCCCCGTCGAGATCCAGATCGTCGAGCGGCAGCCCCAGCACCAGGACATCGTCCAGGGCCGCCTCCACCAGGGAAGCCGGGCTCATGTCGGACGCCGTCACGCGCATCTGCATGGCTCCCGTGGGAGCGAGATGGTCGATCACGCGCACCTGGCTGTAGCGCCAGCGCGAAGCCGACCCGGTGACCAGATCCACCGCCACCCAGGACTGGCCGGCGTCGTTGGACAGCTCCACGAGCAGCCTGTCGGCGCCACCAACGGCCCCCAGGTCGGCACTGAACCAGTAGAACCACGAGATGTAAGCCTGCTCGAGCCCCGCCAGGGAGAAAACCGGCGACGCGATGGTGGTCACGCCCTCATCCAGGTCATTGCCGCCCGGGCTGGCGCCGGCCGCCGCGCCCGTGATGTAGCAGGCCCGGCCCGGATCGGGGGTGTGATCATCTTCCGGCTGAGCAGCCAGCGAGCCCACGTAGGTCCCCACGGGATCGCCGCGCTCCCACGCCCCCGCCAGCGCCGTATCGGCCGCCGGCGTCCATCCACCATCGGATTCGAACGCGTCGTCGAGTACCAGCCTGAAGTTGCCCACCACGACGAAGCGGGGATGCTCCACCACATACGGGCCGCCGGTGCCGCTGATGGTGAGCCGCACCCTGAAAGCACCGTTGGTCTGGTAGGTGTGCACGGGGTTGGGCAGCGTGCTGGTGACGCCGTCGCCGAACTCCCAGAGCACCGAGCTGACGCTGCCGTGCAGGGTGCTTTCGAACTTGACGGTGAGCGGCGCGGGGCCCCCCGCGCGCGGCGCCGCCGCCATCGCCCCCTCGACCTGGATGTCGGGAAGCGACGTGATCATCGTGCCGCGCCCGCCGGTGTGGGTTGAAAACCAGCTCTCGAACTCCACCCGCAGCCGCGTGATCAGATCCATGTCGGTCGCCGTGGGGTCCTCCCCCTCCGGCGCCACCAGGACGAAAGCCATCGTGAAGGTATCGGGAGTCGCGGGAAATGCAGGCGCGCGTGTGCCGTTGCTGTTGCGCAGATCGAGCGGCGAGATATCGACCCGTGTGCCCCCCGTGGTGAAGCCACCCAAAGGGAGCGAGAAGCGGCCCTGGCCGGGATTGTGCGTAGGAGAAGAGATGGCGAAGCCCGGCGGGCCCATCTGCGATGGCGGCAGGAGGCCCCACAGGTAGAGATCCAGCGCACTGTAGGTATCGTACTGCCGCGGCGTGGGAGCCGTGGTGAAGGTGCCGTCGCCGTTGTCAATCCAGAGATTGCCTTCCAGCACCGAGCCGCTCGTCTGCAGGTAGAAGCTCCAGTGCGATCCGTCCCGCCCGAGGAGCGGGGCGGCCTGCGCCGACAGGTAGGCGCCGACCCAGTGCGACGCTTCGTGGCCCAGCAGCTCCACCGGGGCGATCACGCCGTTGAATCCCGCGTAGGGCACGAGGGGACCCGCCGCGTGCTCGCCCAGATCGTTGAGGTTGATCACGCCGCGCAGCGTCCTGCCGGCAGGATCGGAAAAGAGCGCCAGTCCGATCCCCGACACGTCGTTGTTCATGTGGTGGAAGAAGGCAAAGCCGCTCTCGGGCTCCACATCGCCCGGGAAGGTCGAGGCTGCCAGCACCGTGATGAAATCGAAGCGATCCCCCGCGAGGGCCAGAGCGCGATCCAGGATCGCCGTGGTGTCGGTGACCCCTCCCACCACCAGGTCGCCCAAATCCTCCAGCACGAGGATGTTGTTCAGGATGCGATCGCCTCGTACGCCGCTGCGCAACATCTGCCGCTGCTGGGCCGCGCGCGCCAGGTTGCCGGCGTTGGCCTGATGGAAGTCGGCCAGCCGCCCCGCCAGATCGGAGCTGGTGCCGCAGTAGGAAGCCGGCTCGGGCACGGTGGCCTGCCCCTGCTGTGCCACGCAGAGCAGACACACCAGTATCGCGAGGCGTCTCATGGCCGAAATCTACAGCGAGGCGCCGCCGCGGCCCGAACGGGGCGCCGGGAGCTTTGCAGATTCTGGCCAATGGAATGGACGCCATGGCCCCATCCGGGGACAGTCCCGGCCTCGCGTCCCCACCCTCCACATATCAACCAAGTTCTTTGTAATTAATCATTTATGAAAACTACGTCTGTCTGGCCCGCCGTGGCATGGGGGATGCAATAAGGCCCGGCAGGACTGGGAGACGCTGTGAAACTCCTCCCCGAGGATTCCCCCCCTCGTGATAATTCCCCCCTCACAGCGTCTCCCAGGCTCATCCCCTCTCAACTGAATCCTCCACCAATCGACGCGCCTCCGGCAGTCCGAGGGCCTCGCCGGCCTGAGGGGATCGACGCGATGACTCCGGGGGGGTTAATATGCCTCAATGAGCTTTCTGTCCCGCATTTTCCGGACGAAGTCTCTCGATCGGATCCTGCGGGATTCGGAAGCGCCCGGGCAGAGCCTCAAGCGCGAGCTCGGCGCCCTCCAGCTCACCTCGATGGGGATCGGCGCGGTCATCGGCGCCGGCATCTTCGCCACAGTCGGCCAGGCAGCGGCCGGGGCTCCGGACCGGGTCGGGGCAGGCCCCGCGATCATCATCTCGTTCATCATCACGGCGATCGCCTGCGGCTTCTGCGCTCTGTGCTACGCCGAGCTGGCCTCGATGATCCCGATCTCAGGCAGCGCCTACACCTACTCGTATGCCTCCATGGGCGAGATGATCGCCTGGATCATCGGCTGGGATCTGATCATCGAATACGCCATCGGCAACGTGGCTGTGGCCATCTCGTGGTCCGGCTATCTCAACGAGCTGCTGCGCGGCTTCCATATCGGCGGCACCTCGCTGGAGATCCCGCTCTGGCTGCGCTCGGATCTCCAGACCGCCCTGAGCTGCCGTGACATCCTCAGCGGCGCGGCGCAGGATCTCCTCTCGCAGAGAGAAATGTGCGGCGCGTTGCTGGAAGGCGCGCCTCACCTCGGCGCGTTCCCGGTCGTGATGAACCTGCCGGCCATGGGGATCGTGGCGCTGCTGACGGTGATTCTGGTCGTCGGCATCAAGGAATCGGCCTGGTTCAATTCCGCGATGGTGCTGCTCAAGCTGGTGCTGCTGGCATTCTTCTGCGTGGTGGGCTTCGCCTACATCAAGCCGGAGAACTGGACCCCCTTCTCGCCGGGGGGCTGGGTCGGCATCCAGACCGGCGCCGCCATCATCTTTTTTTCCTACATCGGCTTTGACGCCGTCTCCACGGCGGCCGAAGAAACCAGGAACCCCAAGCGCGATCTGCCGATAGGCCTGATCGCCTCGCTCGTCGTCTGCACGCTGATCTACATCGTGGTGGCGATCGTGCTGACCGGGATGCTTCCTTCCTCCCAGCTCAACACCGCCGAGCCGCTGGCCTATGCCTTCTCCGCCAACGGGATCGACTGGGCGGCCGGGCTGATCTCGCTGGGAGCCGTGATCGCGATGACCGCGGTGCTGCTCGTCTTCCAGCTTGGACAGCCGCGGATCTTCTTTTCGATGTCGCGCGACGGACTGCTTCCCGCCTACTTCGGGCGGGTTCACCCCCGCTTCAGGACTCCTCACGTCGCCACGATCTGGACGGGTGTCTTCGTCGCGGTGTTCACCTCGCTCACCCCCTTGTCGTGGGTGGTCGCGTTGACCAATATCGGCACGCTGTTCGCGTTCGTGCTGGTGTGCGTGGGAGTCATCGTGCTGCGCGCAACCGATCCGGGGCGGCAACGCCCCTTCTCGATGCCCTGGCTTCCGCTGACCCCGATCTGGCTGGCGGGGCTCTGGCTGGCGATCCAGGGAGCTTCCGGATCCTCGGCCATGACGCCGGCGCTGCGGGTCCAGATCGGCCTGGTCAGCATGGCGGGGCTTGTCTTCAACGGCTTGGCGCTGCGCGGCGCACTGGCGCGCACGCCGATTCCATACTGGATCAAGACGGATCTCGCACTGGCTGGGATTGGCGCCTGCCTCTACCTGATGGACGGGCTGCCGCTGACGACCTGGGGGCGGTTCGGGATCTGGCTGCTGCTGGGACTCGTGATCTACGCGTTCTACGGATACTGGAACAGCAAGCTCCGCCACGAGGTCAGGGTTTCACCTCGATGACCACCTTGCTTGCGGCGGCGTTCTCGGCCCGATCCTGCGAGCGCACCGTGATGGTGTGCTCTCCGGGCTGCAGCTCCGGCGTGCGGAACCTGTAGGTTTCCTTGCGCGAGTCGGCGATCCGATCCACCGGAAGCAGCACGATCCAGTCGGCCGCGTCCAGCGACCAGGCCGTCTCTCCCACCACGGAGAACGAGTCGGTGACCTCCACCGTCACCTCGGCCACGCGGCCCGTGATGCGCGCCTGCGGAGGCGCAACCTGGGGAGGCGTGTTGTCCACGTCGAACGCTTCGGAGATCTGGCTGCCGACCAGCGCGGCCCCCTCCGGGTTGGACGGAGCGTCGGTGGCCGTCACCTTCAGCCTGTAGACACCGTCGGGCAGGGCGGTGGCGTCCCACGTGTGGAACGGATCGGCAAGCTCCTTCGCCAGCGGCTTCCAGAGCGTCTCATCCTCGGCCTTGAAGTACAGCTCGTAGCGGATCTCATCGTCGTTGACGTCCTCGGCCTTCCATGCCGCCGCGCGGCGCCCGCGCTCGAATCCTCGCCGCGGCTGCGCCGGCGCGCGCCTGCCTCCTGCGGCATCCGGACTGTCCGAGACTCCTCCGCCCCCCATGAGAGTAACGCCCGGGAGCTGCACTTCGATGTCGGCCACCTCGGGGGGGAGGTTGTCCTGCAGGTAGTTGATCTGCACGCTGCGCAGCGTCGGGCCCGCCGCGCGGCCCGCCTTCAGCGTGGCCCGCCACTGCAGGTAGCGCGCCCTGGGCCTTTCGATCAGCGATCCTGCCGGCTGGTCGTAGTCGCGCGACCATTCGGACCATGAGGCATCGGGCTCCTCGGTGTTGCCGGTCCGCACGGCGATGACGGTCGAAGACCCGGCCGGCATCTCCCCTTCCCAGGCGATCATTCCCCATGACGACGTGAAGCCGCCGTCGAGCACCGCCGACGTGACCGTCCCGGTCTGGGCGCCCGCGGCGCCGATCCATGCCACCTGGCCCAGGTTGCTGGCCGCCGCGTACAGCCCCGCGCCGTTGCGCCCCGTAGCGGCCGGAAGCAGCGCATTGACCTGCGCCGAGCCGATCTCGACGTAGTCGGTCGCTTCGCCCGCGTCATCCAGAAGCAGGATGCGCCCGTCGTTGCCTGTTCCCACCAGAACCCGCCCCGCCTGTGGCGCTCCGTCGCGATCGGGGTAGGGCGCCAGCGACAGCGGCAGCGCCTCGCGCGATTCCCAGATCCGCCGCGCATAACCCGACGGCGCGATCCGGAAGACCGCGCCGTAGTAACTCTCGGCGGCGGGCTGAGGCCGCTGGGCGGGCCGGGGCTGTCCCTGATCGGGTTGCTCCTCGGCGGAGCGCTCGGGGCCGGGGCCTTCAGGGGGCCCGCCTTCATCGGCAGTCACCGTCACGCGCGTCACGCCCGCCCCGGGAGGAGGCTGTCCCCCGCCGCGCGGGCGGGACATGGGCGCCAGGGCCGCCACATAGATGGTGTCGCCCACCACGGCGATCGCGGAGACCTCCCGCATCGGTGTGTCGTAGACAACGCCGGGCGGTCCGTCCGTCGGGAGGGCGTAGACGATCCCGCTTTGATCGGTTCCGGCGTACAGGACGCCACCGGGCCCCGCGGCCAGTGTCCGGATGTGATCTTCGCGCCCGTCCAGCTCGACCACGCCGGAGGCGCCTGGCCCGGGAGAGTCCACGCGGAAGACGCGCCCGCGCTGTCCGGTGGCAACGTGCAGTCTGCCGCGCTCATCAAAAGCGATCGCCCAGATGTAGATCTCCTCCGGGTCGAACACCACCTCGGAGCGGCCGTCGCTGCCGATCCTGTGCACCGCGCCGCGCGGCGATGTCGCGGCGTGCAGCCTGCCCTGCTTGTCGAACGCCAGCGCGTGCACCTGAAGCTCCGCGGCGTCGAAGACCACCTCAGAGCTCTTGCCATCAGGGCTGATCCGGAACACCTTTCCTTCGTTGCCGCTGCCGGCGTAGATGTACCCCTGCGCGTCCCTGGCAAGACACCAGACGCTGGGCTGCGCCGTATCCAGGATCGGCATCACCTGGGCCGACAGGCGCAGCGCCCCGTCCGGCGACAGCGAGACACCGCCCAGATCGGCCTTGACGAAATCGCTCCGGTTGCGCAGGACCCAGGCCTGCGAGGAGGCGCCCAGGGCGGTCATGGAAGGCACAGCGATGCCCACCGCCAGACTGAGCGCGCACGCGGCCAGCTTTCGTCTCATGGAATGAAGCCTCCGGAGGGGTTCAGCGAACGACGTTGAGCTGCAGCGTGGTGCCGCCCACCACGATCACATCCATCCCGAGCGACTCTTCATGAATCGTGGTGTCGGCGAGCGGGGTGACCTCGCCGGTGCCACGGCCGGTGGACAGCGTCGCCGCCACGGAGGGCGGCAGCGACGGCATGATCTCGCTGTGCACCACGGCCCCCGCGGCGCGGCGGGTCACCTTGAAGTAGAGCTGGTCGCTTCCACGCAGTCCGTTCAGCAGCGCGATGAGCTGATCGATGTTGTCCACCTGCGCAGCCTGGCGGGAAAGCACGGCGCGCTCGGCCGCGCCCAGCACGTTGGAGCCGCCCACGTGCACCGTCAGCGTGCCGGCGGGCTCCCCGTCCGGGATCCGCCAGGTGAAGGTGCGCGTCATCGGCTCGCCCCGGTAGGAGCGCATCAGCACCCTGAACTCGGCGGTTTCGCCCGGGCGCACCTGTCTTCTCGATGGATAGACCCCCTCGACGAGACTGAGCCGTCCCTTCTCCACGGTGGAGATCGTCAGGTTCACGGAGCGCACCGGCGCCTCCGCGAAGCGGTTCTGCCAGACGGCGGAGAAGAAGGCCTGCACGTCGCCTGCCAGCGCGGCGGCGCCAGAATCCTGCTCGGTGAAGCCCGCGTAGAGATCGCGCAGCACCACGTCGTCGTGCCCATCGATGTCGATTACCCCGTCGAGCGCGTACGACATCTCCGCGGCAAAAGTCGGCACGTTGAACAGGGTCGCGGCCGTGACGATCCCCAGCAGCACCGGGCTCAGATCGCGGTGCCGGGCCAGCTCGTAGTGGTAGGGCATGGGCGGGCCGCCGGAGTGCGCCACGTTCACGGTGACGGGGAGCATCTCCGGGGATCGCCCCAGCTCGCCCGCGATCCCCGGCAGGCGGCTCTCGTTGAACGTGCCGATCGTCTCGAGCACATGGCTCAGCTTGACCGAGTTGGCGAGCGAGGCCAGCGTGAGATAGACCTCGGCGCGGGCCATCGGCATCTGCGCGGCGCCGCGCAGAAACGATGGATGCCCGAACGCCATGACCCGGTCCCCGTCAACCAGCGTCACGGTGCCGGTCGCGGCGACCATGATGTCGCCCGTCACGAGGGTGGCCGCTATCGGATCTCCACCCTTCAGGCTGGAAGGCGGGCCTGCCTGCGGCGCGGCGCCGGAGCGTCCTCCACCCGCCGACATCCCGTGCAGCCCAAGGCGCGACAGCTCGTCCGCGTAGAGCCGCAGCACGGCAGCGGGCACACCCGCAACGACGAGAGGCACTTCGATCGGCGTCAGCGCGGCCGGGGAAGCGCCTGGCGCCGCGGCGGACTGCGCGGCCACGGGGCGTGGCAGCGCCAGCATGTATTCGATTGGAGTGACTCCCGCGATCGGCTCCTTGGTGAACTGCCCCAGCCGGTACGACAGCGCGCCCACGAGCCGGCCGTCCACGTAGACAGGGCTGCCGCTCATGCCTGCCACCACTCCCGTGAACTCCGCCTTGGGACCCTTCAGCCGCGCCAGGATCAGGTCCTGCCTGGGGCCGAGAAAGTTCTCCATCACCGCGACGATCTCGGCGGGGAACTCCTCCACGGCGCTGCCCTCGAAGACGGTGTGCACGGTCGCCATCATGCCGGGGCGCACCTCCGACAGAGGCATGATGGGTGGGGGCGCGGCCAGCCCCGGCGTGGCGGAGGCGAGGAGGGCGGCGATGCAGGCGCCCGCGCGCGTTCTCAGGCTTCGGCGTCCTTGAGGCTCTTCTTGACCGCCTCCACGATGAAGTTCTGCATGGAGGGCTCCTGATCCTTGACCGCCCGGTAGATCAGGCAGGGCAGCTTGAGTGAGATCTGGATGCCGTTCTCGTCCAGCGTGTCGAGCCACTTGGTGAACTCGCTCCAGGAATTCCATGACAGCGCCTCGACCGCGCCTTTGCGGTACAGCTCGATCGATCCGATCTGATCCTTGAGCTTGAAGATGACGTCGCGCTCATCATAATCAGCGAAGTCGCTGTAGGCAAAAAACTTCACTTCTCCCGCCGGCTGATCCTTCCCCTTGATTGTGATCTCCGGCTCCTTGGCGCATCGCATGAGGATGTAGTCCTCCTTGCCCCTGAAGTGGAAGGCCAGGATCGGATCGCTCTTGCGGTTGGTGTCGGACGGAGTCTTCAGGCTGCGGAAAACGCGGCGGGCGACCTGCCCGTTGGTTGTATACATGCCTCGAGACCTCACCGATGGGCGCGCGGCTGGGCGCCTATGGACTGCCACCCCCCCACAACTAGGCGCGCAGTATAGGCAGACATATTTTCTCAATCAATGGTTCATTGGCTGCATCAGCCGAGTCCCGTTCCTCGGTGCTATTCTCGCCGTCCCCATGTGAGCCATCAAAGCCTCTGTGCGCAAGGAGTTCCGCGTCTGCCTTGTCGGAATTCCCGTTCAACTAACTAGCCAAAAAAAAGAATTTGAATTTGTATCTTTCGCAATTGACCAATGCGAATGCGGTCCTCATACTCACCCCCGTCACGCGACAACTCGGAAGCCCAAACGGGAGCATCGACCTCTCATGAGCCGATTCGCGCACACCTCGCTGATCGTCATCCTGGCGCTGCTGCCGGCGATGTCCTTCGCCGGAGATCCCGATCTTTCGCGCGCCCTCAGGCTCTCCCGCGACCTCGCCGAGCGGCTTCAGGCCGGCGTGCCGGGCGAGATGGTGGACGTCATCATCCAGACCGATGGCGCCGCGTCGCTGCCGCCGCTGCGGCAGCTGGCCCGCTCCCGGGCTTCCCGTCTCGGACGTGAGCTTCCGCTTGTTGATGGTCTGGCCGTCACGATGTCTCTCGAGGAGATCGAAGCGCTGGCCGCCAACCCCCTCGTGAAGAAGATCACTCCCGATCGCCGCGTCCTGTCCAGCCTGAACATCACGGCAGAAGCGGCGGGAGCAGGCGCTGCCGCTTCGATGCCCGGCCGCAGGGGATCCCTGACCGGCAAGGGCATCGGTGTCGCCGTCATCGATTCGGGCATCGCAACGCATGAAGATCTCGCGCGGGAAAAGATCAGGGCCTACGTCGACCTGACGGCGCGCTCCGGCAGGATCTCCAGGCTCGCCGGCGATCCATTCGGTCACGGCACCCACGTCGCCGGCATCATCGCGGGCCGGCCGTTCACTCCGGCGGGGAGCGACGAATCTCTTGGCGGCATCGCCCCAGGCGCCCATCTGGTCTCGCTGCGCGTTCTGGACGAAACCGGCATGGGGCACAGCAGCGATGTCATCGCCGCCATCTCCTGGGTCATGGCGAACCGCGACCGCTACAAGATCCGCGTCATCAATATCTCGCTGGGGCAGTCGGTCTCCGAGCCCGCCGAGCTCGACCCGCTCGCCCAGGCCGTCGAGCGCGCCTGGAAGGCCGGCATCGTGGTCGTGGCCTCGGCCGGCAACGCCGGCCTGATCAGCGATGGTTTCGGCGTGACCGGCTACGGCACCATTTCGAGCCCGGGCAACGATCCGCTGGTTCTCACGGTCGGTGCGCTGGACGATGGCCGCACCGTGGAGCGCGGCGACGACGCGGTGGCTCCCTTCACCTCGAAGGGTCCCTCGCGCTTCGACCTGGTCGTCAAGCCCGACATCGTGGCTCCCGGCACGCACCTCGTCTCGCTGCGCGTCGCCAGCTCGACTCTGGATCAGCTGATGCCCGCGTCGCGCGTCAACGCCAACCGGCTGGGCGCCAGCCCTCCGTTCGAGCCGCGCTACATGGAGATGAGCGGCTCGAGCATGGCCACCGCAGTGGTCTCGGGCGCCGTGGCCCTGATGCTGGAGGCTCAGCCCAGGCTGTCTCCCGACGAGGTCAAGGCGCGCCTGATGACGAGCGCCGTCAGACTCGATGCCGAAGCAATCTACTCGCGCGGCGCCGGCGCGCTGGATCTGAGCGCCGCGCTGGCGCAGACCGGCAGGCCGCTGCACGCGCCCTCCCCGCGCGTCAGCCGGCAGGATGGCCAGGTGGTGCTGACCGACACGGGTGCGGCCTGGGGCGATCCCGCCGCCTGGGGGCTGACCGAACTCTACGGAGATGCGGCCCTGTGGCAGGAGGAGATCCCCGAGACGCTGGCCCTGTTCGACAACCCATGCATGACCGGCGAGGGGCTCGTCTGGCAGAGCGGCCTCGTGTGGCAGAGCGGGCTTGTGTGGCAGAGCGGTCTGGTCTGGCAGAGCGGCCTTGTGTGGCAGAGCGGTCTGGTCTGGCAGAGCGACGCGTCGCGCGGCGCCTGCCTCTCATGGTGACACGAGATCACGAGGTTCCCTGAAGCCGCTCGCCTCCGGCAGGGCCCCAATAACGGGGGGAGGGGGAGACTTCAGGGACTTTTCACCGGGGCCCCGGCGCAAGGTGGCTTGCGCCGGGGCCCGGTTACTTCAGGGCGCGGTTCTGAATCATGTGGCTGCTGATCGCCCTCCTGTGCGGCGCTTCCGCCTTCGCCGCCTCCGCGCTGTGGGTGCCGGTGCTGCTCTGGCAGCGCCGGGCGCTGGCGCGAGCCACCTCCCGCAGCCGCATGGCCGCCTCGATCGTCGAGGCTCTCGCGCTGGCCATCGAGGCGCGCGATCGCACTTCGGAGCGCCACATCCGCCGGATGCGGGTCTATGCCTCGGGCATCGGCCGGCGGCTGGGCATGTCCCCGGCTGAGCTCGAAGAGCTCGAGTACGCCGCGCTGCTGCACGATATCGGCAAGCTGGTCGTGCCCGACTCCGTCCTCTCGAAACCCTCGACGCTCTCCCACGAAGAGTTCCGGATGATGTCCACGCACGCTCGGATCGGCGCGGAGATCCTCGAGACGATCGGGATGCCCGCCTCCATGGCCGCGATGGTGCGCCATCACCATGAGCGCTATGACGGCACCGGGTACCCGGACGGGCTGATCGGCATGGAGATCCCGCTGGGCGCCAGGATACTGGCCGCGGTGGACACCTTCGAAGCCACCACCTCCGAGCGGCCGCACCGCCGCGGCATGCCGGTCCAAGACGCTGTCGCGCACCTCACCCGCAGCTCCGGCACCCTGTTCGACCCGCGCGTGGTAGGCGCCCTGCTGGAGCAGCATGCCGATCTGGAAAAGGCGGCCGCGGAAGAAGAGCGCTTGCTGCCGCGGGGAAGCTCTCCCGGCGCGCCCCGGGACGGCGACAGCCCGCGGGCCTGCGTCTCGCCGCTGCAGATGGTGCTGGATCGCATCAGCTCCTCGCACCTGGAGATTTACTCGCTCAACGAGGTCGGCCAGGCGATGGGCCGGACGCTCGATCTGGATGTCTGCCTCGCCCTGATGACGGGCAGGCTCCAGCGGCTGACCCACTACGCCGCCTGCGCCGTCTTCCTGCTCGACGAGCATGAAAGCCTGCTGAGGGTCCGCTTCGCCATGGGCGCCGGCGCGGCGGAGCTGCGAGGGCTTGCCATCCCGGTGGGGCACAGGACCTCGGGCCTCGCCTGCGTGCAGCGCCACGCGGTGAGCAGCTCCGGCGCTCCGGGGCAGTCAGGCGATACGGGACGCAGGGATCTCGAGCTGCTCGACGGTGACGCCGAGACGGCCGGCCTCACCTCGGAGCTGGCTGTGCCGCTGCTGCTGGATGATCGCGTCGTGGGCGTCATCGCACTCTACGATGGTCCGGAAGCCGACTACTCTCCCCGCGAAGAGCTGCTCGTCGAGCTGAGCGCCCGCCAGATGAGCCGGGCGCTGCGGGCGGGATTGATGGCGGAGCGGGCGAGCAGCCACGCGCTCACCGACTCGCTGACCGGTCTTCCCAATTCGCGCTACATCCGCTTCGTGTTCACGCAGGAAGCCTCGCGGGCGCGCGCCTATGGCGTGCCGCTGACGCTGCTGGTGATCGACGTGGATGACTTCCACGAGGTGAACCGCGATTTCGGCCACCACGCCGGCGACAGGATCCTGGCGGGGATCTCGCGCCTTATCCGCGCCCAGATGCGGCTGCTGGACACATGCGCCAGGGACTCCGGAGACCGGTTCGTGGCGATCATGCCCGGGCTTTCGGAAGCCGACGCCCAGGAGGCGATCAGCAGGATCGAGAAGGCCGCCGCCGAGTACGATCCCGAGTTGCCGCCGGGGCGTACTCTGAGGCTGGCGCTCTCGATCGGATGTGCCACCATGCCCGCAGACGGTGAGGAGTTCGAGGCCCTGCTGGCCGGGGCCCAGCGGGCCCTCGAGCAGCAGCGAGCCAGACGGCGCGGTGAGGTGGTCAACGTGGTGAGCTTCCAGTCGATGGCCATGCGGGAACGCCACCGATGATGCGCAGGCAGGAACCCCCGAATCCGCCCGGCACTCCCGCGAAGGGAAATGGCGGCAATGGCGGCCGCGACGAGCGCCGCACCGGTGTGGACCGGCGTATCGTCGACGACCCCGCATTCACCGGACCCGATCGCCGCCGATCCCCCCGGCGCCGGATCGAGCGGATGCCCGACAAGCCGATCAAGAGATAGCGGATAGTCCCCCCGGAATCGGTGCCGCGCAGTTGACAGGCGCGGGCGATCTGGTCAAAATCTCCGCTCTTTCGCGCCACCAGATTGCCGCAGGAAAACAGGGGGGATCGGTCCATGCCTCGCACCGCCCGACGCCGTGTTACCGCGCCCGCGCTCGCCATCCTGTGTCTGAGCTTCTGGCCCGCCGCGGCGCAGAACAAGGACAGATCCTTCGAGCTGGCGGCGATGTTCACCTGGGTGAGGTTCGACGGTGACACAGCCCTGGACGACAAGACCATGCCGTCGTTCCTGGTGCATTACAACTTCACCAAGCGGCATGGCACCGAGCTGATGCTCACCGCAGGCTCGCCCACCCCCGACAGAGGTGACCCGATTGACATCGACGTGAGCATCCTGAGGGCGGGCTACGTCTTCAACGCCTACCAAGGCGACAAGGTGGTCAGCTTCTTTCGCTTCGGGACGGGACTGTGGAATCAGGACGTCGAACCGCACACTGGAGGTCCCTCCCGCCTCAAGGATGACGACACCAACCTGATGATGTACTCGGGCGGCGGCGCCAGGTACTTCTTCGCCCCCAGGGTGGCGTTTCGCATCGGCTTTGCCTTCGACCTGATTGCCATCGAGCATGGCCTGCTTAATGGCGACTCTCAGCTGACCTTCGATGTGGGCTTCTCAGTTCTGCTGGGCGGCACCGATGCGCCAGAGCAGGAGCCTCCGGCCGAGGAGCCCGCGGACGAGCCCAAGCCCGAGGGTTAGCACGCGCGCCGAAGCAGGCCCCCTGCAGCCCGCGATCTCCAGCCTCCACAGTCACATTCCGGACTGTCTTCGTTTTACGCGGTCTCTGTTGCATCATGAGACTCATGACTGTATAGTTTCGCGACCGGTACATATCGGCGCAGTTTGATACCTGTTCGAGGCTCAGACCGCGTCACGGAGCCTCCAAGTGCCCCAGCCAGCGCCCCAGACCGTCATTAACGATCGCTACCTGCTGGTAAAGGTCCTCGGCCAGGGCGGGATGGGCACGGTGCACCTGGCCTCCGATCTGGGCCGGGACAACCTCCCTGTCGCCCTCAAACGGATCAACCCCGCGCTCGTCACCCCCGGCATCATTGAGTCCTTCAAGGCCGAGTTTGACGCCATGACGCGCCTGAACCACCCCAACGTGGTTCAGGTCCTCGACTTCGGAACTGATCGATCGACAGGGACCCATTTCCTGACGATGGAGTACGTGGACGGTGGCGATCTGGGGTCGGCGGCGGCAGCGTGGCAGGCCGGCACGAGCCCGCAGCCCGATCTGGGTGCACTGCTGGATCTGATCGTCCAGGCCTGCCGCGGTCTTGACTACATCCACGCGCGCGGGCTGGTGCACAACGACCTCAAGCTGCAGAACCTTCTGCTCACCTCCAATCAGCCCCAGGTCGTCAAGCTGAGCGATTTCGGACTCGCGTCGGGAAAGCTCGAGCAGGGGCCGGGCATGCGGGGCACCATGCACTACCTGGCCCCCGAGCTGGTCCACGGCGCGCCTCCCGACCGCCGCACCGATCTGTATGCGTTCGGCGTGGCGATCTATCGCATGCTGACCGGACGCATGCCGCTGGACGGCACTCAATCCGAGCTGCTGCTGCTCATCGCCACCCGCACGCCCGATCCTCCCAGCCGCTTCAATGCCGACATCCCTGCCGCGCTCGACAAGCTGATCCTCGAGATGCTGGCCAAAGATCCTGCGCGCCGGCCGGCCAGCGCGGCCCAGGTGATTGCGTCGCTCAACGATGCCACCGGCCGGCGCGACAGCGTGGACACGCGCGACACGCTGGCGTCGTATCTGGCCAGCGCGCGCTTCGTGGGCCGGCAGGCCGAGCTGGAGAAACTGACGCGGCTTCTCGAGGGGGCGCGCAGCAGCACCTCGGAGGACTCCGGAGTCCTGGTGATGCTCTCCGGAGAGAGCGGCGTGGGCAAGAGCCGCCTGCTGCGACGCCTGCAGCAGGAGGCCCAGCTGCGTGGCTGCAGCGTGGTGATGGGCCAGTGCTATCCCGACGCGGGCTCGGCGTTTCACCCGTTCATCCAGATACTGCACGAGCTGTGCAGCGGCCCGCCCGAGGATCCCGACCTCGGCGCGCTGCTCTCCCCCGTCGATCCAGGCGACTCGCACGAGGCGCCCGACGGCGGGCGGGACGCGCTGAGGGCACAGCGCCGCGTGGTGGACGCCGCGGTGCGCGTGCTGCGGCGCGCCTCCGCGGACCAGCCACTGCTCGTCGTGATCGAGGACCTGCAATGGGCCGATTCGGCATCGATCAGCCTGCTGGAGCACATGGCCCGCAACATCGCCGGGGCCGGCCGCCTGATGGTGGTGACGACGTGGAGATCCGAAGAGGAGGACACCCCGTCGCTGGCGGCGCCGCTGGAGCGGCTGGAGCGCGCCGGCAAGTGGCACAAGGTGGAGCTGGCGCGGCTGCGGCGCGAGGATGTCGCCCAGATGCTCGCCGGGATGTTCGGGATGGAGGAGGCCCCGCCCGGCGTCATCGATCTGCTCCAGAGCGAGACGGAGGGAAACCCCCTTTACGTGAAGCTGGCGGCCGAGTCGCTCGTGGAGACCGGCGCCGTGCGGCGCGAGGGGGCGGGCTGGATCACCGACGAGACCCACCTGGAGCAGATCGTCTTTCCGCGCTCGGTGGCCGATGCGATCGGGCTGCGCCTGTCGCAGCTCGAGCCCGAAGAGTTGCGTCTCCTCGAGACGCTGGCGGTGTGCGAGAAGCCTGCGGGCGACGAGCTGCTGGCTTCTGTCCTGCGCGCCTGCGGCGACGAAGGGGCCGCCGCGCGCATGGCCGCGTCGATCGAGACCCTCACCAGCCGGCGCCTGGGCGCGCGGATCCTCCATGACGACGGCGTGCTGCGGCTGCGGATCGATCACATACGGATCCGCGACCATGTTTACGACTCGATGGACTGGGAGCGGCGCCGCCGGCTTCACCACGAGATCGGTCTGGCGCTCGAATCGGGAGGCGTGGCCGACTCGGAGGTGCTGGCCCACCACTTCCTGAACTCCCCCGACTCCGGGCGCGCGCTCAGCTACGCCCAGACGGCGGGCCGCCATGCGATGCGCCTCTATGCGGGCGAGCGGGCCGCGTCGTTTCTCGAGCGGGCGCTGGATCTGGTGCCGCCTGCGCAGGTGGACCAGCGTCTCCGGCTCCAGCTCCAGCTCGCCGACGCCTGGCGCCAGGCGCGCGAATCGGCCCGCGCGATCGAAACCTACGAGCGGGTTGTGCGCGGAGCGAAGGCGGCCGGCCGCAAGCAGATCGCCTACAAGGCCACCGCCGATCTGGTCGACGCGCTCTGGCGGGCGGGGCGCCACGAGGAAGCGCAGCGCGCCGCCGAGCGCCACCTCATGGTGCTGCGCGCCGAGGGGGACAAAGCCAACCAGGCGATGTGCCTGACCATCCTGGGCAACATCGCCGGCGGCCACGGGCGGATGGCGGAGTGCCGCCGCTGCAACGAGGAAGCGCTCGAACTGCACCAGGAAGTCGGCGACAGCAAGGGAGCGGCTTCCAATCTCAACAATCTGGGCCTGATCGACCTGGTGGAAGGGCCCACCGAGCAGGGACGCGCCCGGCTCGAGGCGGCCCTTTCCATCCACAAGGAGCTGGGCGACCTGCAGCGCGCCACCGAAGTGATCGGCAACCTCGGCTCCTGGCACAGGATGCGCGGCGACTACGACCAGGCGGCGCGCCGGCTGGAGGAAGCCGCCGAGATGGCGCGCAGTCACCGGGACCGCTGGCTGCTGGCTCACTTCGAGCCCAACCTGGCAGGAACCTACCTCGCCCGCGCCCTGATGGACCGGGCGATGGAGGCGGCGCGGCGGGCCGTGGCCAACGCCATCGCCATCGGTGATGACACGCGGCAATGCGAAGGGCTCGACTACCAGGGCATGATCGAGCGCGACATGGGCCACGCCGGCGAGGCAGCCGCCTGCCATGAAAAAGCGGCAGCTCTGGCGCGGCGCATCTCCGATGCGAGCCAGGAAGGATACGCCGTGACGTCGCTGGCCCTGGATCGTCTCTGGAGCACCGGCACCGAGCCGATGGCGGAGGCCGACCTGAAGGCGGCGCGCGACCTGATGCGCAGAGCCGGCAAGCTGATCCCGGCCACCGGGAGCGCGCGCCTCCGCGCGCGCCTGCACGAGGCGTCGGCGCGGCTCGCGCTGACGGCCGCCGAGATCGAGCCCGCGGAACTGGAGGCAGGCCGCCTGCTGGAGGTCTCGACCGAAGGCTCGCTTCCCGATTGCAGCGCGCGCGGCCACCTGCTGCTGGCCCAGGCGCGCGCCGCCCGGGGAGACGACGCGGAAGCGGCCGCGGAGGCAACCAAAGCCGCCGAGGCCGCAGCGTCGTGCGGCCTGGTCGAGACGCAGTGGCAGGCCCACGCGATGCTGGCCGCCTGCGAGCTGAAAGCCGGCAGGCGATCCGCCGAGCGCGAGCAGCTTTCCCGCGCCGCCGCGACGATCCAGTCCGCCGCGGCCCGCATCCAGGACGAGCAGGTCCGGCTGGCCTGGCTGGCCGAGCCACGCCGCGCCGACCTGCTGCGCCGCGCCGCCGCCGCGGGGGCCACCAACCCCCCGGGCGCGTCACAGACTCCCGGAGAGGGCGGCGAAGCCGCCGCCTCCCAGTCCGCCTCGGGCGCGCTGTCGGCCGTCTATGAGATCACCGAGGTGATCAACTCGATGCAGGATCTCGACGGGATGCTCTCGCGCCTGCTGGATCTCGGCCTGGGGATCGTCGGCGCCGAGCGCGGCCTGATCATTTTGAGAGACGAGGAGACCGGGGAACAGAAGGTCCGGGCGGCGCGGCAGGTGGAGCACGAGACGATCACCGACGCGCTGGCCTACAGCCACAGCGTCGTGCAGGAGGCCTCCGAGGGAAGGGTGATCGTGGCGCTGGACGCCCGCCACGACGAGCGGTTCCGCAACTTCCGCAGCGTCTCGCTCTACGCCATCAAGTCGCTGCTATGCGTGCCGATGCGGTTCCGCGGGAAGGTGATTGGCACCGTCTACGTGGACAGCCGGCGCGCGGGAGTCCCCTTCACCGAGCAGGATCTGCGGTTCATGGAGGCCTTCGCCAACCTCGCCGCCTCGGCGCTCGAGCAGGCCCGGCTGGGAGAGCGGCTGGCCAGCGAGAATGTCTATCTGAAGCGGGAAGCCCACGACCGGCACAGCTACCAGAACCTGATCGGCCGCAACGTCAAGATGCAGGCGGTCTACGACCTGATGGAGCGCGTGGCGGCCTCGCACCTGCCGGTGCTCATCCAGGGCGAAAGCGGCACGGGCAAGGAGCTGGTCGCCCGCGCCCTGCATTACGCCAGCCCCCGGCGCCAGCGCAAGTTCCTTTCGGAAAACGTCGCGGCCATCCCCGACACACTGCTGGAAAGCGAAATGTTCGGCCACGTGCGCGGCGCCTTCACGGGCGCGGACCGCGACCGGCAGGGACTGTTCGAGCTGGCCGACGGCGGGACGCTCTTTCTCGATGAGATCGGCGACATGTCGCTGCCGATGCAGGCGAAGGTGCTGCGCGCGCTGCAGGAGGGCGAGGTCCGTCCGGTGGGAGGCAAGGAGTCCCGCAAGGTGAACGTGCGGATCATCTCGGCGTCGAACAAGGACCTGGACAAGATGCTCAAGGAGGGACGGTTCCGCGAGGACCTCTACTTCCGTCTCAACGTGGTACGGATCCCGCTGCCGCCCCTGCGCGATCGCAAGGAAGACATCCCGCTGCTGGTGGATCATTTCCTTGCCAGAGTCTCGCGCGAGAGCGGCGCGCCACCGCGGCGCATCGAAGTGGGCGCTCTGCAGCTCCTGCTGCGCTACTCATGGCCGGGCAACGTGCGCGAGCTGGAAAACGAGATTCAGCGTCTTGCCGTTTTGTCGCAGGGTGAGATCATCACGCAGCGCGACATAATTGGTAGCGGCGATCTGTACGACAAGATCACGAGCCTGGATCAGAAAGACACGTTCGCGCCTCTCGAGCAGATGGAGCGCCAGCAGATCGAAAAAGCGCTGGTCGAAGCCGCGGGCAACCGGGCGAAAGCGGCCGAGTTGCTGGGGATCAGCAGGGCTACGATCTTCAGGAAACTGCGCCACTACAACATCTCACACTGAGAACGGCGCGATTCCAATCCAAGTTGTTTAATTTCATTTAATTACATCGCTTCAAGCCCGGGGAGGGTCTCAACTCGAGACTGGGCTGCGACGCGGGCCTGCGACTCCACGGCACATTCCGCTCCGGTAAGGTCTTCTCCCTACAGCCACTTAGGTTAAATCCCTATCACCGTCACCACTCTGGCACGTCCCCTGCTCAATGGAGGTTCGGAATCTGAGGTAGCAAGTCTCAACAAGGGGCAGGAAGATGGAAATCAACAGCAGGACGTACATGAGGGGGTGGACGATGAAAATCCGTAGATTTGCAGCAGTAATGGTCGTGGCGGCGCTGGCGATGCTGGCCGCGCAGCCGGTGATGGCTGGCGTGGGCGGTTGCAAGAAGGCCTGCATCTCGGCAAATCCGACCGTTTCCGTGCAGCGCAGCATGAACGTGCTGGAGATCCTGGGTGACGTGGTTTCGCCCCGGCTGGTCGGCTTCCTGAAGGCGGTCTTCAATCCGACCCCGAAGGAAGCTCCGATCACTCCGCTCGATCCGTTCACCGGCCTGCCCTGCCGCAAGGGCGTGGGCGGCTGCTAGCAGCCACTCGATTCAACTAGATCAAGGGCGCTCCCCGGAGCGCCCTTTTTCTTTCCGGAGGCGGCGAGCTTCCGTGCCGCTGCTATGCATCACGCCGACAGACGCTGAGCTTCCTGCAGGAAGGGCACTTCACCCAGCCGTCCGGCAATTAGCGCAGGCTCGCCTGCAGTTGTCGGGATTCTCGGCGTTCCTCCCCGGGTTGGGATAGACGGCCTGCTTGCCCGCCGGCCGGGCCTGCCTAGATTCCCCGCATGTCCTGCAGGCTCCTGCCGCTCCTTTCGCTGATCCTGGTCTCACCTTCCCTGGCCCGTGCCGCCGCGGTGGGCACCACCCAGCCGACAGCATGGCCGGGCGGCGCCGCCGCCGCCGTGAGCATCACGATGGACGACGGCTACGCCAGCCAGTGGCGGCTGATGGCGCCCATGCTGGAGAAGCGCGGATTCCGCGGGACCTTCTTTCTTGTGACCGACTGGCTCGACGCGGAGGACCACTGGCCGCGATGGCAGGTCGTGGCCGGCCAGGGGCATGAGATCGGCTCGCACGGCGTCACCCACAAGCCCCTCTCGGTGCTCGGCACGGACGCGATCATGGAAGAGCTGAAGCGATCGCGCGAGCTCATCCAGAATGCACTGGGCCCCGAGCATGGCCAGTCGTTCGCGTTTCCGCTTTCGGCAGCCGACGAGAGCCTGGCGCGGCTGGCGGCCAACGCCGGCTACGGCGCGGCCCGCGTTGCAGGAGACACCATCAACCCGGAGGCGCCGCCCGAGATGCATCTGGTGCAGGCGTTCCATCCCAGCTCGGAAACCAGCGTCGCCGAGATGACAGGATGGGTGGACCAGGTGCTCGAATCGGGCGGCTGGCTCGTGATCGGCGTGCACGGAGTCATGGACCCCAGGCATCGCTACTCGGAAACCCAGGAAGGGTGGGAGCCGGTGCCGATGAAGCACTACGCCGCGCTGCTGAAGCGGATCTCCAGGGCCCGCAAGCACCTCTGGGTTGCGCCGTTTGGCGAGGTGAGCCGCTTCATCCGCCAGCGCGAGTCGGCATCCGCCAGCGTGGAAGAGGTCAGCAGCTCCAGAATCCGCGTGCGCCTGCGCGGAGACGACCGCGGTGGACCGGTCGCCCTGCACACCTCGGTTCCGCAGGCTTGGTCGAAGGTTCGTGTGGCGGTCGACGGCCAGGAGCCGTTCACCATCGCTGCGCGCCGGGACGCCGGATCCGCCGCGCCCCGCATCGTCCGCTACCAGGCCGTTCCCCCCGCACGCGTGGTTCTCTCCCCCGCCAGGCCACCGGCCCGATAGCCCCCGCTGCCCCCGCGGGGCTATAGTGCCCCACCGCATTCAACCTGGATCCTTCCCTCGCCGAGGTCATTCATGCCGTTCACAGGTCTGTCGATTCACAAGGATCTCCTCAAGGGGATCAAGGAGCTGGGCTTCACCAGGCCCACGCCGATCCAGGAGCAGGCGGTCCCGCCGGGTGTCGCGGGACGCGACATCATCGCAAGCGCGATGACCGGAAGCGGCAAGACGGCGGCGTTCCTGCTGCCCATCCTGCACCGGGTGATGGACAAGCCGCGCGGGGTCACGCGCGCTCTCATCCTGACGCCCACGCGCGAGCTGGCGACACAGATCCACGCCCACATGGAAGAGCTGGCGATCCACACGCCGGTAACCGGCGCCAGTGTGTTCGGCGGCGTGGGAATGGGACCCCAGGAGCACGCCTTCCGCAGTGGCGCCGATGTGATCGTGGCCACGCCGGGGCGCCTGCTGGATCACATGCGCCGCCCGTACGCCAAGCTGGCGGGCCTCGAGATCCTGGTGCTGGACGAGGCCGACCGGATGCTCGACATGGGCTTCCTGCCCGACATCAGGAGGATCCTGCGCAGCCTGCCACGCAAGCGCCAGACGCTGCTGTTTTCCGCCACGATGCCGCGTGAGATCCAGGGCCTGGCGCAGGAGATGCTCCACGAGCCGGTGACGATCGCCGTGGAGCGCAAGCTCGCCCCGGCGGCGGGGATCACCCACGCCCTGTATCCCGTCGCGCGCGCGGCCAAGCCGGCGCTGCTGCTGGAGCTTCTGCGGCAGAATGTCATCGCCGACGTGATCGTCTTCACCCGCACGAAGCACCGCGCCGACCGGCTGGCCGATTATCTGGAGCGGCACAAGATCGCCGCGGCGCGCATCCACGGCAATCGCAGCCAGTCCCAGCGCACGGCCGCCCTGGCGGGCTTCAAGGCAGGACGCCAGCGGGTGCTGGTGGCCACCGACATCGTCTCGCGGGGAATCGACGTCGAGTCGCTCGGGCATGTCGTGAACTTCGATGTCCCGGTGGATCCGCATGCCTACGTCCATCGCGTCGGCAGGACGGCCCGCGCCGAGGCGACCGGGACGGCCTTCACGCTGGTCAGCCCCGAAGAGGAGCCCGACGTGCGGGCCATCGAGGCTGCGCTTGGCCAGCGCATCGCGCGTGTCACGCTGCCGGGGTTCGACTACACCGCAAAGAGCGAGGGCCCGCTGTCGGCGCCCGATCGCGGCCGCAGGCAAAAGCAGCCCGGAAGCCGCCGGACATCCCAACGCGGCCCTGGCGGGGGGCCGCCATCACGACGCCATGGGGGCGGCGGGCGGGGCGGGGGCGGGCCTCACAGCAGATCGCGCGAGGAACGGATCCAGGCGATCCTCGACAAGCATGCCCCGGTGCGCGAGGCGGCCGGCAGGAGGCCGGCGTCGCGCTGGCGGCGCTGAGCCTGCATGCCGATCTACGTCGACGCGGATGCCTGTCCGGTGAAAGAGGAGATCTACCGGCTGGCGCGCCGCCGCGGCGTGAAGGTGCTCGTCGTCTCGCACGGGCCGCTGCACGTGCCGCCCCGCGTGGCGGGGGATGGCCGGGTGGAGGCGGTGCGCGTGGCGCGCGGCTTCGGCGCCGCCGACGACTGGATCGCGGAGCGCGCCGGCCGGGATGACATCGTGGTAACCGCCGACATCCCATTGGCCGCGCGCTGTCTTGCAAACGGCGCGCGGGTGCTCTCACCTACGGGCCAGCCCTTTGCCGAGGATTCGATCGGCGATGCGCTGGCCACGCGCGAGCTGATGGATCAGCTCCGCCAGTCCGGGCTTCCGGCGGGCGGGCCCGCCCCTTTCAGCGCCGCGGACCGATCCCGCTTTACCTCGCGGCTCGGTGAGATGATCGACTCGGTCATGCGGAAGGCTCCGTCCGGCCCGCCGCCGGACGGCCAAAGTCCACCGAGATGCTGAACCGGCGCATGCGCCGGTAGAGCTTCGGGCGATTCCAGCCGATGGTGCGCGCTGCCTTTGATTTGTCGCCGCGGCAGCGGATCAGGACCGACTCGATCATCGCCATCTCCTCGGGCTTGGTGGATCCCGCCGGCCAGGCCTCGCAGCGCTCAGACAGCGCAAAGTCGATCACCACGTCGGGCAGCGCCTCCACGCCGATCACCTCACCCTCCGCCATCACCATGGCGCGCTCGACCACGTTCTGCAGCTCGCGCACATTGCCCGGCCAGGGGTAGCGCGCAAGCATCTCCATGGCTTCGCGCGACATGCCGGTGCAGCGCGCGCCGCGCACCTTGCGCATGAAGTGGTCCACCAGCACCGGGATGTCCTCCCGGCGCTCGCGCAGCGGGGGCAGCCTGAGGCCCACCACGTTGAGCCGGTAGAACAGGTCGGCGCGGAACTCTCCCCGCTGTGCCATCCCCTGCACATCACGGTTGGTCGCCGCGATCACGCGCAGGTCGGTGCGGATCAGATCCCGGCCACCCAGGGGACGGAACTCCCCTTCCTGCAGCACGCGCAGCAGCTTGGCCTGGATGCGCAGGCTCATCTCGCCGATCTCATCGAGAAACAGAGTCCCGCCATCGGCCAGCAGCAGCAGCCCGCGCCGATCCCGGTCGGCTCCCGTGAAGGCCCCGCGCACGTGGCCGAACAACTCGCTTTCGATGAGCGACTCCGACAGCGCCGCGCAGTTTTCCCCCAGGAAGACCCGGCCCGCGCGCGGGGAGATCTGATGGATGGCGCGGGCCACCAGCTCCTTGCCGGTGCCGCTTTCCCCTTCGATGAGCACGTTGCTGTGGCTGGCCGCGAGCTTCTTGATCAGCTTGATGACAACGCCGATGGCCCGGCTCTGGCCCACGATGCCCGGGCTGTCCGGTTCCGCCTCATAGGTCATGACACCTCCCGCAGGTGTGACAGCAGGGGTGTGCTGCCGCAAGGTACATGCCCGGAATCGGGCGACTGGCGGGCGATTCACAGCAGCAGCTCAGCCTGCCAACCTGCGGCGGTCAACAGGGTTCTGCAGGCAGCCAGAATCCCGCGACAGTCAGAACAGCGTTACACGGGCTGTAACGGCGTCCTGTCAGGACCAGTAGCCGCCGACGACTCGCCGGCAGCGGGCTCGCTGCCAACCAACCAGAGCACACCTGTTCCTCAGCAAGTGATAGCGCTGTTCACCTTCAAGCCGCCAGAGGATCCGGCTGGCGGTTCGACGGAGCGTGCCGAGCTGCGCCCGCCACCTGAACCGATGGACAGCAGCAGGCGGAGGTGCACGCTTCTGGTATGATGCCGCGATTCCTCATCATCGATCAGGTCATTCCCGGAGGGAGAAGGCATGCAGTGCATCATGAGGCGCGCCGCGGTGGTAGCGGCCATCCTGTTCGCGATCCAGACGCCGGCAGCGGCGGGGTGGAAGGTGACAAACCTGGGCAAGAGCATCCAATACAGCAGCCTTGCCGTAGACGCGGATGGCCATCCGCACATCAGCTATCTTGCCGGCTCGAGCCCCAGTACCTTCATGCTGCGCTACGTTCACTTCAACGGCAAGACGTGGCGCCGGCAGACGGTCGACACTGGCGGCGTCGGCATCTACAGCGCCATCGCCGTGGACTCACAGGGGCATCCTCACATCGCCTACTCGGGCCTCGACTCGTCGTCGATGCTGAAGTATGCGGCGTTTGATGGCACGAGCTGGACGATAACCACGGTGGACACGGGCGGCTACTCGCCCGATATCGTCATGGACCCCAACGGCCATCCGCACATCAGCTACGCTCTCAGCACCATCGGCGGCAACGTCCCGCTGCGCTACGCGCATCATGACGGCAGCAACTGGGTCATCGAAGCAGTTTCCAGCACCATGCTTTCTTTCGGGGGCAGCTCCATCGCGCTGACAGGCGCCGGGGCGGCCTGGATCAGTTTTTGCGACCAGAGCTCCAACCTGTACGTGGCCAGCAATGCGTCCGGATCCTGGGTCGTCGGCTTCCTGGACACCGGGCTTCATCCGTCGCTGGCGCTCGACAACGCGGACAGACCACGCATCTTCTATGCTTCCGTCGCCGCGACGAAGTACGCGGCCTGGAGCGGAACGATGTGGTCCTTCACGACACTGCCGGACGGCGCTGCCACCAGCCTCGCCCTCGATGGCAGTGGCCGGCCGCACGTCTCCTTCGGGGCCATCGTGGGCAACGACCTCGAGTGGACGTACAGCATGGACCCTGGCTCAGGGTTTGTGGGGGTTGCCCTCCCGGGGCCCGGAATCTTCCACCGGAACACCTCGATCGCGCTGGACGCGCTGGGTCTTCCCCACATCACGGCCAACACCACCAACGGCACCCTGCGCTACGCGCAGCTGCGGCTTGCGGACATCGGCGGCGCCTTCCAGAATGTCAGCCGGACGCCCCTCGTGAGCGGTGACAGACTGACAGCCAGGCTGGAGGTGTTCAATCTCGGCAACCTCAACACGCGCCCCGTGTCCGTGCAGTTCTACCTGTCGGATAACGGCGTGTTCGATGCCGGCGACCTGCCCCTCGGCCCGCCCCGGAATGTCGGCGCCATAGCTCCGGGAAAGGACAAGCTCGTCAACTTCAGCCACACCTTCGCAGGGACAGTGCCCGGCACGCACCTGTTCGCGGTGCTGGACTCGGCTGAGAAGAACGTGGAGACCAACGAGGTGAACAACACCGTCTCCGGGATTATTCCCTGAGACGGGATGGCCCGGGCTGGCGATTCAGCGCAATCCCGGCGGCGCGTCGAGGCGCTCCTTGAGGGCCTCTGTCATCAAAGTTCGATGGCGATCATGGGAGCGAGGTAGCACCGGGGGGGCCTGAAACAGCGATAGAGGCATTCATGCAGGCCATCGGTCCTCCTCACCCAGCGGATCATGGCGCCGCAAGCATGGAGGAGGCGCCGGCATCATGCCGACCGGGAAACAGCCCGAACCCGGAGAACCCGAGCGCTCCGGCACTGCAGACGCTGATACTGTCGCGCCGCGCAACAAGACAGGCCTGGCGCTTGGGATCCTCGCGGCCGCCGCGATTGTCCTCCTGCTCGTGCACATGGCGATGGGCGGGCTCGTCGCGCTCGCTTCGAGCCTGGCGTTCCATTGGCTTGGTCTGGAGCGCGCGGTCTTCTGGGGCATCCTCGCGGGCCTGCTCAACTCGATTCCGTACTTTGGTCCCATGATCGTCATGGGAGGAGTGGCTGCGCTCGGCTATCTACAGTTCGGCACCCTCGACAAGGCCCTCAAGGCCGCCGCCATCTCGCTGGCGATCACGAGCCTCGAGGGTTTCCTCCTGACACCCTATCTCCTCGGAAAATCACTGAGAATGAACGCCATGGCAGTCTTCGTGGGACTGCTGTTCTGGGGATGGCTCTGGGGGATCTGGGGCGTTCTTCTCGCGGTCCCGATGATGGTGGTCCTCAAGTCGATCTGCGACCACATCGAGGGACTCCGGGGGATAGGCGAGCTGCTCGGCGAGTGAGCCCGCCGATCCGTGGCCCCCTGGCCGAGCTTATCTGGTCGCTTCCAGGAACGCCTCGATTTTTTCCTCGAGACGATCGGCCCGCTGGCGGGATGCGTCCGAGGCGAGACGCGGCTTGACCTCCCGGAGCTGGCTTTCCACGCGGCGGACTTTGGCGATCGCCGCTTCGATGTCCGCCGTGGTGTCGAGGCCCGACGCCCCGGTTGAACGGGTCGCCTGCATCATGGACTGGTTCGCGTAGGCAAACTGGGCCTCCAGATTTGCCAGATCCCGTTCGTCCGCCCCTGCGACGGGCGCATTCAGGAAGTAGGTGTATCCGAAGATTCCGCCGGCAAGCACCACGGCAAGCATGAGCACTTTCTTCATATTGGGTCCTCCTGGGGGATCAACTGGGGGACCAAGATGATGCGCTGTCCCACGCCGGGCAAGTCCTGGGAGGCTCAGGGAAATGGCCTGAGTTTCCTGAGCTTGTCGCGCGCGGGCGAATAGGCGGTGTCTGCCTGCAGCGCCCAGGCTGCACTTCTTGAGTGGACTGCTTCCGAACAGCGGCCGTGTGCATAATCCTGACGTGAAGCCCTGGCTGGTCTACATCCTGGAATGCGGCGACGGGACCCTCTACACGGGCATAACGACTGATCTGCAGCGCCGCCTGCGAGCCCATGCGCGGGGCAAGGCCTCGAAGTATGTACGAGCGCGCCTCCCGATCAGGGTGGTCTACCAGGAGAAGCATGAAACGCGGTCGTGCGCGTTGCGGCGTGAATCTCAGATCAAGGGCCTGACACGCCGGGAGAAGCTCGGGTTGGCAGGGTGCTGAAGCTGGTGCAGCGCGGGCCATCGGCACGGACGTGGGTTGATCAAGGTGCTGGTCATGATGCGCTGAGCCCGAACCCTGATCAACCCGGTTGGAGTTGAGGCCGTGGCCTCGCGGCTGCGATTGCCCCGCATGACAGGCATCTGCGCGGTCTCGCTACGGGACCTGGTGAGAAAAGCGGGCTAGTTCTGTGGGGCGGGCCCCACCTGCTGCAGCCGACGGCCCCGCTTGTCCTCTTCGACTTGACCGCGGATCTCTCCGCCCGTGTGCTTGGTGCTGTGCACGTTGACGTAGGTGACGTCTCTGCCGATCGCGGTGAGCAGCTCGGCGAACTCACCGGCGGCAATCCCCTGCCCGGCAGGACCGACGACGCTGTCCGCGTCGAGCGTTCCGCTCACCGTTCCTGAAGTAGTTCCAGGGCAGAGCGGCGTCCCCATGGGGCCGTTGCCCAGGTTCGTGCACAGAAAAACGGAGACCCCGCCGTTGACTCCCTTCTGTCCAAGATGAATGTGCGACTGCAGGACATCTCCTTCGAGCGCGGAGTAGGTGAGGGTGTAGTCGATGGAGTCCCCCGTGGATGAGATGGTCGCCCGGAACGACCCCCGGCCCGTGCTGGAGACGGACGGCGGCTCCTCGATCCCCTTCAACGTCGCCTTCAGCTGCCTTTCGTCATCATCATTATTGTGGTTGACCTGAAGCTGGGCCCATGCGCCGAACGTTCCGGCCAGCACCAGCAGTCCCACAATACCAGCAAGACCTGCACGTCTCATGTGCATCCTCCTGTGAGAAGCGGTCAGCGGTGATTTTGACTCGGGTGATTCTACCGCTCAGCATGCCCGCGGGCTCGAAAAAACTGCGTGACATGTGTTACACAACTTGAAAAGCAGTCATCCGATTCCCGTTTTGCTCAGGCTGCGGGCCGCGCGTATCATGGGCGCACCCCCGAGGTGAACCAATGCAGATCGAGCGCGCGATGTCCGGGGATGCCATCCCGGAGGGCTGCCGGATCATCGAGGTGCGCGTCGCGGAGCTGCGGCAGCTCTTCAACGCCATCGACCCCTCACCCTTCAATGAGCGCGACCTCGACCCGCGAGCCGAGGAGTTCATCGTGGGCTGGAGCAGGGACTTCCCCGCCGACGCTGCGCTGGCCCTCGTCGTCTACCTGGATCGCCCCGCCGGCGAGACGGACGAGGCGGCCCTTCTGCGCGACGCGATTCACGAGTTCTTCCGCCAGCGCGCGGCCGGGTCGCGGCGGAGCCTCCGGCAGCTCTTCCACCGCGGCCGCATCAGCCTGGCCATCGCGCTGGGCTTTCTCGCGCTTTCGATTCTGATCGGCGACCGGATCGCCAGGCTCTATCCGGGCAACCACCTGGCAGGAATCATGCGGGAAGGGTTTCTCATCGGAGGCTGGGTGGCCATGTGGCGGCCGATCGAGGTCTTCCTCTACGACTGGTGGCCGATCCGGGCCGACGCCCGCCTGTTCGATCGTCTGAGCACCATGCCGGTCAGGATCGCCTACAGGGCGGAAGGTGCGCGGGATGCCTGGCGCGCGGACTGGCCGGCCGCCCCGGCCTGCGATACGCCGGCGATGTCCCGAAGGCTTGCGCACCCCGCACCGGGCATCCAGCCCGAGGAACGCAGGCATCGCGAGGAGGCTCTCGACCAGGCGCTCGAGGCGACCTTTCCCGCGAGCGATCCCCTTTCCTCCAGCATGAGGGGTACGTAGCTGCCCCCCCGGGTGCTGATCGTCGGCGGCGGCTTCGCGGGGCTTGCTGCGGCAAAGGCACTGGCGCGCGCGCCGGTCAGCGTGACTCTCATCGATCGGCGCAATCATCACGTCTTCCAGCCGCTGCTTTACCAGGTCGCCACCGCGTCGCTCTCGCCGGCCGACATCAGCGCGCCGATCCGCGCGGTGCTGCGGGGGCAGATCAACTGCGACATCGTGCTCAAGGAGATCACGGGAGTGGACACCGCCAGGAGGCGGCTGCTCGCGCCGGATGGCCACGCCGGGTACGACTACCTCATCCTCGCGGCCGGAGCCACGAACGCCTATTTTGGTCATGATGAGTGGGCGCCGGTTGCGCCCGGCCTCAAGAGCATCGAGGACGCCACGGAGCTGCGGCGGCGCATCCTGCTGGCGTTCGAATCGGCCGAGCACGAAGGCAACGATGAGGCCCGCCGGGCCGATCTGACGTTCGGGATCGTCGGAGCCGGCGCGACCGGCGTCGAGCTCGCGGGCGCCATCAAGGAGATCGCCGGCCGGACGATCCCGAGGGACTACAGGCACATCGACACGCGGACGACGCGCGTCATCCTTTTCGAGGGCGCCGGCCGCGTGCTGCCTCCGTTTCCCCCCGATCTGAGCGCGCGCGCTCAGCGCGCCCTGGAGCGGATGGGCGTGGAGGTGCGTCTCAACTCGATGGTCACCGGTGTGACGGCCGACGGAATTCACATCGGTAAAGAGTTCATCCCGGTGCGCAATGTCTTCTGGGCAGCCGGGGTCAAGGCCAGCCCGCTGGGACTATCGCTCGGGGTGCCGCTGGATCGTGCCGGGCGCGTGATCGTCGGGCCGGACCTGACCATCCCGGGTCACTCGGAGGTGTTCGTCGCGGGAGACATGGCGGCCGCCACGTCGGCCGGCACGGGCGACCCGGTTCCGGGCGTGGCCCAGGGCGGGATGCAGATGGGCCGCTACGCCGGAGAGACGATCGCCAGTGAATCAGGGCGACGATCGACGCCGGCGCAGCGCCGGCCGTTTATCTATCGCGACAAAGGATCTCTTGCCGTCATCGGCAAGGCGAAAGCCGTGGCGCGCATAGGCCGCTTCAGGTTCTCGGGCTTTCCTGCCTGGCTCGTCTGGGCGGGCATCCACATCGCCTCTCTCATCGGCTTCCGCAACCGCGTGCAAGTCCTCATGTCCTGGTTCTGGAACTGGATGCTCAACACCCGCGATGCCCGGCTCATCACGGGCGACGCGCGTGTCGCCATCAAGATGCCGCGGACAGAGGACTCGTGACGGCACCCGCTCCGGCCGGCACGTGCCTCGGCAGGGCGGCTGCCCCGCTGTGCGCCGAACATGCCGGAAGGTCGGGCATCTGCGTGCTTCCCGACGGCCGCGGGGCCTTCGCGGCCCGCGCGCTGCTGGCGGACGCGGCCGAGAGCACGATCGACGCCCAGTACTACATCTGGCGCGGCGACATGTCGGGCACGCTCCTGCTCGAGGCTCTTCACCGCGCTGCGCAGCGCGGCGTGCGGGTCCGGCTGCTGCTGGACGACACCAACACCGCGGGGCTTGATGCGACTTTGGCCGCCCTGAATGCCCATCCCAACGCTGCGGTGCGGCTCTTCAATCCTTTCAAGCTGCGCCGGTGGCGCTGGCTGAACCTGCTCACCGATTTTTCGCGCCTGAACCGGCGCATGCACAACAAGTCCTTCACCGTGGACAACCAGGCCACCATCATCGGCGGGCGCAACATCGGCGACGAGTACTTCGGAGCCGGCGACGGCATGATGTTCGCCGATCTCGATGTCCTGGCGATCGGCCCGGTGGTCGATGATGTCTCCACGGACTTCGAAAGATACTGGAACAGCCCCTCGGCATATCCGGCTGAGCGTGTGCTGCCGGCGGCCGATCCCCGGGCAGCCGCAGCGCTGTCGTCGTCCGCCTCGCTTCTGCAGCGCAACCCCGCGGCATCGTCCTACGTGGAGGCCCTGGCGCACACGCAGTTCGTGCGCGATCTGCTGGCCGGCACGCTCGCATTCGAATGGGCCACGACGCGCCTGGTGAGCGATGACCCCGCCAAGGCGCTTGGCCGCGCGCCGCGTGCGGCCATGCTGCCAGAGCGGCTCGTCCGGATTCTGGGCGAGCCGACCGCCGAGCTGCAGATTGTCTCGCCCTACTTCGTGCCCACCCGAGCTGGCGCCGGCTGGATGGAGTCGCTCGCCAATCGTGGAATCCGCGTGTGCGTGCTGACAAACTCGCTGGAGGCAACCGACGTCGCCGCCGTCCATGCCGGCTACGCCAGGCATCGCGGGCCGCTTCTGGCCCACGGCATCACCCTCTACGAGCTCAAACGCGCCGCCTCGGGTGGCCTGTCCGCCCGGGGGCCGCGGATCTTTCCCAGCCGCAGAGGCGGCTCACGCGGCGGCAGCTCCGGATCCAGCCTGCACGCCAAGACATTCGCGGTGGATCGCTCGAGGGTCGTCGTCGGCTCGTTCAACTTCGACCCGCGGTCGGCGAGGCTCAATACCGAGATGGCCTTCGTGATCGACAGCCCCGGCCTCGCGCAAGCCATGGCAGACGCCTTCGCCGGCGCCATCCCGGCCGACTCATACGCCGTGCACCTGATGGACTCAGGACGGCTGCAATGGATCGAGCAGCAGCCCGGCTCCGCCCCGGCGCGCATTCATGGCACCGAGCCCGGCACCACATTCTGGCAGCGGGGCGCGGTTCATGTGCTGTCGCTGCTCCCGATCGACTGGCTGCTGTGAGCGGCGGGGCGCCAGGCCGGCGAGAATAATTTCTCCTTCTCATGAGCCTGCCCGAAGTATGATAGGCATGCTTCTTTTCCAGGGGATCTGCCCGCAGTGGTCATTGGATCAGGGAGGCCTCCACGATGGCTGAGATCCAGATTTTCTTCCCGACGAGCGGCAAGCCGAAAGTCTTTGGCGAAAGTACGGCCGTGCTCAAGGACGAGTACATCTTCTGGAACATCCACAATGAAAACAAGGATGTGAAGAAGGTGCGCATCGAGTTCAGGGACGAGGGCGCGACGTTTTTCGAAGCCGACTCGGGCAAGACTCACGCGGTGACCAGGGAGCTGGCTGTCAGAAAGTTCATCTGGGGCAAGTCGCCACACCCGCCCGGCCAGCAGATGCGGGACAAGTATTCGGTTTGCGGACTGGATGAGGCGGACAAGGAAGTCGTCTCGACCGACCCGACCATCATCAGCGACGACCCGTAGAGTCAGCTCGCCAGCTCGAGCAGCCTCTGGTAGCGCGGGTACCTGCTCAGGGAGGGCAGGTCGGGGTCGTTTTCTATCTGCGCCTTGCTCAGTCCGAGCTTGATCGCCCGCTCCAGCCAGTCCAGCGCATCCTCGAATCGTCCCTTGATGCAGCGGATGGCCGCGTTGCGGAAGATGATCTCGACGTTCTGAGGCTCGAGCTCCTCGGCGCGCCGGCCTTCTCCCATGGCGTCGCAGGTCTCCTCCTGCGCCCGGGCGCAGTAGAGCCCGAGCAGCGAGTGAAGATCCGCGTTGCCCGGACTGGCCTGGAGGCGCTCGCGGGCCAGCCGCACGCCGTTGAGGTAGGCATCGCGGGCCTCCGGAGTCTTTCCCAGCATCCGGAGCGCATCGCCCTGGTTTCCCCAGTATTCGAGCCGTCCCGGCTCCATCTGCGCGGCGTGCTTGTAGTTTTCGGCCGCGCCCTCGTAGTCCTTCAGGAAATAGAGCGCCGTGCCAAGGTTGGAGCGGTTGATGCCGCGGTCCTCGATCTCGATCGACTTCCTGAATGCCGGCACGGCGGCTTCATGGTTCTGGATTCTCAGATAGGCGGTGCCCAGGCTGTTCCAGGCCATCGTGCTGTCGGGCTTCAGCTCGGTGGCCCTGCGGTAGGCCTTCACCGCCTCGTCGTACTGCGCCCACCCATCGAAGAAGAGCCCCAGCGCGAGCTGATGCCGGAAGCTGTCGGGCTTGAGACGGATGGCGTTGTTGAGCGCCTCGAGCCCTGCCGGGTAGTCCCGCAGCTGTCCGTCGACCCGGCCCAGGTTTGCCCAGGCAGCATCCAGATCAGGCCTGGCCGCCACCGCCAGCTCCAGCTCGGACCTGGCCGCGCGGTACTCCCGCTCCGCCATGTAGCCGGTCGCCTTCGCATTGCGCGCCTCGGGCAGCTCCGCGTCGAGCTGGAACGCACGCTCGACCGCGCGCACCGCCTCGTCGCGTGACGAGCTTTCGCGGTTCCAGCCGTAGCGCTTCCAGTAGGCCTCGCCCAGAGCGGCCCAGGCGGGGGCGTAGCCGGCATCGAGATCCAGGGCGCTGCGGAACATCTGGATCGCGTCGTCAATGGTCCGCTCGTTCTCGGCCGTCTCCCTCAGCGCGAGCCCTCTCTGGTAGTACGGCTCCGCCGGAGAGGCTGCCGGCCCCGGCCACAGCCAGATCGCGGCGGCGATGACGGCGGCGACGGCTGAGGCCGCGGCGCCCCAGGCCAGGGGCCGGCTCCACCGTGGCGCCGTGGGCGGGCCCGCGGGCGCCTTCTTCTGGAGCTTGCGGATGAGCTGACCCGCGGCCTCCGCCGTCGGGCATCGCGCTTCCTTGCTTTCGGCGAGCAGGGACTCGAGCACCGGAACGATCGGCCGGCTCACGCCCGAGCGGATCTCGCGCGCATCGGGCACCACGGGGTGCGGCACCCGGCCCGTGAGCATCTCGTGCAGGACCAGCCCGAGGGAAAAGACATCGCTGCGCGGGTCCAGCTCCTCCTGGCGACGCTGCTCCGGCGACATGTAGCGCGGAGTCCCGATGACCACGCCGGCGCCGGTGATCTCGTCGCCTCCCCGCTCCACGGCGAGGCCGAAGTCCATGACATGGACCTCGCCGCGATCGTCGATCATCACGTTTTCCGGCTTGAGATCCCGGTGCACGATGCCGCGCTCGTGCGCCGCGGTGAGGGCCCGGGAGATCTTCTCGGCGATCTCCAGCGCCCGCTCCTCCCGCAGCACGCGGGTCTTGCGCAGGAGCTGCCGGAGGGTGTCGCCGGTGATCCACTCCATGGACAGGTAGAGGATCTCTCCCGTCTCACCCAGGTCGTGCACGCGGCAGACATTGGGATGGGTGATCTGCCGGGTGAGGCGCACCTCCCTGCGGAACCGGCTGACGTAGTCCTTCGCGCGGGCGCGGCCGGGCTGGATGAGCTTCAGCGCGACCGTGTCATTGAGAGTCTTGTCGATGGCCTTGTAGACAACGCCCATCCCTCCCTCGCCCACTCTCTCGATGATCGTGAAGCGCCCCGCGAACACGTGCCCGGGCGCGAAGTCCAGCGCTTTGGGCGGAGGGCCGGTGCTCGCATCCTCGCCGTCAAGCGGCGTGGTGTCGGTTACCGTGGGGGTCTTGTGGAGGTAGAGCCCGCAGCTCGGGCAGCAGGCCTCGCTGCCAGAAACCGCCTCGGAGCATCCAGGACAGTGCTCGCTCATTGCCGGTTGCTCCTGTCTTCTCAGGAGGGCGCCAGAATACCACTCACCGCGCGCGCTGGATCACCTGCCGGGCCGGCTCGTCCCAGGCGCTGGGGCGCGGCGTCAGCTCCAGGAAGCGGCGCATGGAGACGGCGGCCGCCCGTAGATCGCCGCGCTGGTAGAAGAGTTTGCCGAGCAGGTAGTGGGGCCGGGCATCGAAGGGATCGAGGAGGCTGGCTTCCTGCGCCCGGATAAAGGCTTCTTCGGGGCGCCCGGCGCGATCCAGCGCCTCGGCGAATGCAAAGAGAGGCTCGAAGCGAGCGGGATGCGCGGCCACCTGCCTCTCCAGGATGGCCAGACCCTCTCCGGTCCTGCCGAGCTTCACCATGAGGAGCCCGGCGTTCACCGGCGCGGCCACAAGCGCGGGATCGGCGGCGGCAGCCTTCTCATAATGATGCAACGCGGCGTCGTTCGACCCGCGGGCCTCCAGCACCAGCCCCAGGTTGAGGTGCGCCAGGGCGTAGCCGGGAGCCTTCTCCACGGCGATGCCCAGCTCCCGCTCCGCCCCCGCGTCGTCGCCGGCGCGGTGCAGCGCCAGTCCGAGATTCGCGCGCACGAGCGCCGCATCGGGCGCCGATCGAGCCAGGCTGGAGAAGATCCGGGTATCGTCGCTCCAGTGGCCTGCGCGCACGGCCGCGACACACAGGAAGATCACCGCGACGCAGGCGGCCAGGGCACGGTGCCATGGTTTCCGCATGGCATACGCCGCCGCCACGCACAGTCCCACGGAAGGGATATAGACGAACCGCTCGGCCATGATCGCCTGTCCGAACCGCCCCAGCGCCAGGACGGGGGCGAGGGTCACCATCATCCACAGCAGCCAGAAGGCCGGCCGCCACAGCCGCCAGGCAGCCCACCCGAGTGCCGCCAGCACCAGCACGGCAAGCAGCAGGAGCGGCTGCGACAGATCCGCCACGGGCGTTTCCCACCAGCCCGCATCCAGTCCCGTGAGGCCGAGCATCAGGGTGATGTAGCGCGCCAGCACGAAGCACACCGTCGCCAGAAATGATGCCGCGCCCAGCTCGTAGGCCATCGGCGCCGCGCCACCCAGGATCAGCGCGCGCGCAATGAACCACGCGGCAGCCACCATGAACCAGGGAACGGCGGCGCGGATCCGTGGGCGCGCGTCGATGGCGATCAGCACTGGCAGCATGATGGCCATCTCCTTGCTGAGCAATGCCAGCGCGAACAGCAGGAGGCTGCTCCACCGCATCCCGTGCCGCCAGGTCAGCCACGCCCCCAGCATGAAGACGGCGCACAGCAGGTCGGTCCTGCCGGAGATCCAGGCGACCGACTCCACGTGGGCCGGATGGACGGCGAAGAGCGCCCCTCCCAGCAGGGCCTGTATCCCGCCGATCCCTTCGTTCTGGATGATTCTCCAGACCAGCCAGGTGCAGATGACGTGCAGAAGCAGATTGGTCAGCCTGAACCCGAACGGCCACGGGCCCCACAGCGCCAGATCGATCGCGTAGCTGATCACCGCCACGGGCCGGAAGAAGGTGTTCGTGGCGCCGGCGTCGTGCATGGTGGGCCACGAGCCGGTCGCCAGCGCCCTGGCTATTCCTGGCAGAGTCCGTAGCTCGTGGTTCTCGATGATTAGCGGCCCGTCGTCCCAGACAAAACCGCCGCCCAGTGCAGCGAGGAATGGAACGCAGGCCAGCAGCGCCAGAATCAGCCAGCGCAGCTTTCAGCTCCCACGCATCAGAACGAGAGAGCCGTCGGCCTCGCGGCGGCGGGTGGCGATCTCCTCGTGGTTGAGATCCCCCTTGAGCGTCTCGAAGAGATCCCGCGTGAAGATGTCATTGCCGATGTGCCACGAGTGGACGAACGCGCCGATCTCTTCGCGCTGGTCGGCCTGCCGGATCGCGGCATCCGACTCGAGGTGCGCGAAGTATTCGGTGCAGTCCACGTTGACGGCCTTGCCCGGCGCGCTGCCGGGCAGCCCGTTGCGCCCCACGCGCGGCGCCACCCCCATCCGCTTCGCGTTGGAGATCTTCAGCACGGAGTCGCGGCGGCTGGAGTAGTTGGTCAGCCGCGAGCAGTGGCGGTAGAGCGAGTCGGTGGCGTCGCGTCCCTCGCACAGCGAGGCCGACGAGATGTCGGCGCCGATGAAGACCACCTGGCTGACCATCCAGCCGCTGCTGGCCAGGCTGGCGTCATCGGCGTCGTCGAACGCCTCGCGGATCACGTAGGCGCCCGTGGAGTGGCCCATCACGTGGATGTTGACCGTGCAGTCGGGAGTCTGCCGCACCGCCAGGGCCCTGATGCCGTCGTCGACGAGCTGCATCGCCGTGCGCTTGGCGTCGTGGCGATCCTCCAGGTAGTTGAGCGTCGCGTCGTCGCTGGGCCAGTCGAACGAGACCACCACGCCGAGGAAGCCGGCCTCGGAAAGGTCGGCGGCGAGCCGGAGGTGGCGCTGCATGACGACCTGCTGAGAGTTGTTGTAGCCGTGCACGAAGATGAGCGCGTCGCCGCGATCGGCGCCCCCCCGGCGCGCGTCCTTGCCCCATGTCGCCGCTGTCCGGACGCGGCGGAACCAGGAGGCCGCGTCGGCCGCCGCGTGCCGCGGCGAAGGGGCCTCGCCGGGCGGCACGATCAGGAACCGGGTGGGCCCCGGCTCGGAGATGAACCTGCCCGACTTCACGGCGCGGGCACACATGACGAAGCTGCCGGCCATGCCGGCGAGTCTACCACCAACCCTCGCGCCGATTTCGCGCGCGGGATTGAGCACCTCATGCTCAATGGCGTGGACGTGGATCGCGGCGTCGCGCTCGCTTGTGATTGCGGCTTCAGGAGGACGGAGGTATCTCTGGGCGCCGTTTTCTTCAGGAGGAAACCGATGACCCAGCTCCGGCGATCGCTACTTCTCTCCGCAGTGGCTGTCTGCGCCCTGGCGGCCGCGCAATCCGCGCACGGCGCCACCTTCACGGTCAACACGACGCTCGACCTGCACGACGCGCTGCCCGGTGACGGTGTCTGCGACGACGGCAACGCTTTGTGCAGCCTGCGCGGCGCGATCATGGAAGCCAACGCGCTGCCGGCGCACGCGGCCCATCTCATCCAGATCCCGCCCGGCGTCTACGACCTGATCATTCCGGGGATCGGCGAAGACGGGGCGCGGCGCGGCGACCTGGACATCCTTGTGCCTCTGGTGCTGCGCGGGTTGAGCCTGGATGCGGCCGACATCGTGATCCAGCCCAATGCGATGACGGTCCAGCCGCCCGACCGGGTCTTCCATCTCCTGGCGGCTTTCGACGGCGTGCCGGTGCTGATGGAGAACATGACGATCCGCGGAGGGCTGGCCGATGCCGGCGCCGGGATCCTCAGTCCAGCGGGCTCGATCCTGACGCTGCGCAACGTGGTGGTGGAGAAGAACACCGCGCGCCTTGCCGGCGGCGGGATCTGGAGCGGCGGGGCTCTGCTGATGTCGGACACCACCCTGCGGGAGAACGCCGTGGCCGATGCCGGCTGCCACCCGATCCTGGGGACCCCTCCTGGCGGCGGGGGCGGCCTGTTCAACGAAGCGGGCCGCGTGGTGATCCAGAGCTCCACCATCGCCGACAACGCCGCCCGGCAGAGCTGCGGCGGCGGCATTCTCAATAATGATGGCGCTGTCCAGCTCACCAACAGCACGATCTTCCGCAACGCCGCCGGCGGCTACGGCGGCGGCATCTTCAGCATCGGGCAGGAGCTGGTCCTGAGCTACTGCACCGTGAGCTTCAATGAAACCATACCGATCAGCGATCCCGGGCCCAGCCCGATCCCCATCCCGGCGGGCGGCATCTTCAGTCTGAGAGAAGCATCGCTCACCGCCACGATCGTCTCGCGCAACGCGCCCCGGGATTGCTCGCCATCGGGCAACTTCACGTCGTTCGGCTTCAACCTGGACAGCGACAACACCTGCAACCTCTCCGCGCCGCTGGACCTCCCCGCGACCAACCCGCTCCTGGATCCGCTGGCCGACAACGGCGGCCCGACACAGACCCAGGCGCTCAATGCCGGCAGCCCGGCCATCGATTTCATCCCGGCCCCCTGCGTGCCGCTGACCGCGCCGATCCTGCCGATCGACCAGCGCCACTTCATGCGCCCGGCCGACGGCGACGGCAACGACGTCCGCGCCTGCGACATCGGCGCCTTCGAGCTGCGCGCCCGGCCCCTGATCATCAATGAGGTCGACGCCGACTCGGCCGGACGCGACGAAGAGGAGTTCATCGAGATCTACGACGGCGGCGCCGGATTCACGCGGCTCGATGGCCTGGCGCTCGTGGCATTCGACGGCGACACCGACGCCACCTACGACATCGCCCCCTTCACCGGCGCGATCGATCTGTCCGGCCTTGCGACCGATGCCGGCGGCTACCTCGTGATCGGCAACCAGGGTGTTCCCAACGCCACGGTCATCACCAACCCGGCCTCGCTGCAGAACGGTTCGGACGCGGTGGCCATCTACGCGGGCCCGGCGAGCGCCTTCCCCGCGGGCACGCCGGTGGGCCTGAAACCCATTGGCCCCACGCTGCTCGACGCGATCGTCTACGGCAGCAATTCCCCGCGCGAGCCGGAGCTGACCAACGTGCTCACGCCGGGCCAGCCCCAGCCAGACGAGGCCACCGGTCCGCACGGCGCGCTGCTCGATTCCAACCAGCGCTGCCCCAACGGAACGGGTGGCCAGCGTATGACCGGGACGTACCTGGCAGAGCTGCCGTCGCCGGGGCTTTCGAACCTGTGCGGCGCGCCGATCGACGAGGACGGCGACGGCTTCCCGCTCGGCGTGGACTGCGACGATCAGAACGCCGCCGTGTGGCACACGCCGGGAGAGGCCCAGAAGATCGACTGGCGCAATGACGTGATCTTCCGGTGGCAGCCCCCGCACCTCCTCGGGGGGCTGGCGGTGGTCTACGACGTGCTGCGATCTCCACGGCCGTTCGACTTCGTCAACTTCACGACCTGCCTGGTGACCGACAACGGGCACACCGAAGCCTTCGATCCGGATGAGCCCACGCCGGGACGGTTGCTGTCGTATCTCGTGCGGGCGCAGAACCGCTGCCCGGTCGGCGAAGGGTCGCTGGGAACCAGCTCGAGCGGCGTCGAGCGGATGGGGATCAGCTGCCCCTGATCCGCTTGAGCGACCTGCGCGGCATGTGGAGGGCCTGAGGCCTGGCCGGGGACTCGAACGCGCCGATGTCGGCCCGCCCAGCTCCATCTCCGTCTCCATCGAGCGGACGCACCGATCCCGCCGCGTCATCAGAGGGTGGGCTGGCGATGTCCAGTGCAGCGTCGATGCAGGGGCTGTCCGAGCGCAGCCGGTAGTCGCCGGTGAGGCGCTCGCGAAAGCGCGGGTCGTCCCCGATATTCCCTTCCACGACGGCCGTGCCATCATGCTCGATATCGACGCCATTCCCGTGCAGGTCATTGCCCAGGATATGCGCCGCCACCAGACCTTGCGGGCTGACGACCGAGATCGCGGTGCCGCTGCCGGCAATGATGTTGTTGGCGATCTCCAGCGACCAGTCGGGCGGCGCGCTCCGGAGCATGGCAGCAGTTGTTCCGACGGCTACCGGCGCCCCGATGAAGGTATTGTGGCGGATGAGCGCCTGGGTGACCCCTCCCACGGTTGCATCGCGCTGGCTCAGCTCCAGCGCGACGCCGGATCGCACCATGATGTTGTTCTGGACCAGAAGCCGCTGCGAGCCCGGACGCTCTCTCATGGCGGTGTTTCTGAGGTCGAGGCCGATGTGACTGTCGGTGAACTCATTGCGCTCGATGATCACGTCAAGTGAAGCAGCCGTCAGCTCACACAACCCGTGACAGGGGTGAACGAGCCTATTCACCTGGAGCGCTGTCGCCTCGACGATGGAGTCCCGCAGTGTGAGCTGGAGCTCATCCGTGTTGACGTAGTTCTGAGCCAGGAGGAGCTGTCCGGACCGGATGAGACTCCGCTCGATGTCGATGGAAAAGCGACCATGATTGTCCAACTGGAATTCGGTGACCTCCGAGTTCCGGATGCGGATATCCACGACGCCGCCATATGGAAACCCCGACAAGCGCACTCCGGTCGAATCCTCGATGTCCGCGTAGATGCTCGTCCCCCCTGATGACGGATGGATGAGGACGTCGTGACATCGCCGCACGCTGTACGAGGGCAGGCTCTCCCCGTAGAGTGTTGCTCCCTGGACATCCTCCAGGAGGGTCCGGGCTCCGACTGGCCGGGGGATCGGGTAGAACCCGGAGATGAACATCGGCTGGAAGCCCGGAGAATAAGCGTGCGGCCGGGACATGCGCAGATGCTTGAAGCTGACGAGATCGGGCGTAACTGTCGCGATATGCCCGCCCTCGATTTTGAGCACGGCCGGCGGCGACTCGGGATCGCCCTGAATCGTCAGGCCGTGCGTGATGCCGTAAGGGAGATATCCATTGCAGACGCCTCCGTTGATCTGGATGGTATCGCCCGAGTAGCTGGCATCCACCGCCTCCTGAAGGGTGTTGAAAGGAAGGGCGACGCTGCCGTCGCCGCTGGTCGGCCGCGAGCAGTCGACCCGATGATTGATCGGGAAGCCGCGGCTCTCGATGGTGATGTCGGACCTGAGCTGGGCGCCGGAAGCATCGCGGGCGCGGATGGTGACCACGGTCGATCCGGGCGCAAGCGCGAGGACGCCTGTTTCCCACCCGCAGTACACAGACGACGCATCGCATGCGAGGACTGCCGGCCCGCTGTCGCCGCCGCCCGTTTCCCAGCTCACCTCCGCGATGCCGGCGCTGGAGAAAGCCACCCCGACCACGTTGACCTTCCCGACTGTTCTGTGGGGGAGCGGATAGGTCGGGTAGTAGATATCCAGGCGCGGCGGTGGGGGCGCCACGATGGCCAGCCGCAGCAGGCTGGTGAGGAGCAGCACCGTGATCACCTGCCAATGCTATCAGGCATACAGCCTGTGGGATCAACGAAATTGCTGTAGAGTGGCGACGATGCACCTCGCGGGATGGCTCCTGGTGGCGGCGCTGGCGGCCGGCGGAGATGACATCGCCTCCGCCCGGGCCGTCTTTCAGGCCAACCTGGACGCGATCCGGAATCGCGATCGCGACGTCTACCTCTCCTGCTACCTGAACGCTCAGACCCTGGCGCGGACGGGCCCCGAAGGGTTCACGCTCGGATACGAGCCGTTTGCCGCCCAGGCCGGCGACGGCTGGCCCGATCTTTTCGAGGCCTCCTCGATGCAGCTCGTGCCGGTGCGCCCCGGCGTGGTCTACGGCACCTACCGCTACCGGGTCAGGTACGGCGCCGACGAGCAGACCGGGATCTCCGAGCGGCTGTTCATCAAGACTGATACGCGGCAGCCGTATGGAGGCTGGCGCATCGCCATGACGTCGGCGCTGCCGGCGCTTGCCGGCACGCCTCCTCCGCCCCGCGCCCTGGCCGGGGGAACGTTGCTCGACGGCACCGGAGGCCCGCCCGTCGCCGACGCCGTCGTGGTGGTGCGCGCCGGGAAGATCGACTGCGCCGGCCCGCGCGCGGCCTGCCCCGTACCGGCCGGCGTCGAAGTGGTCGACACATCGGGCAAGTGGATCACCCCGGGGCTGATCGACGCCCACGTCCATTTCTCGCAGACCGGATGGGCCGATGGCCGGCCCGACGCCCTGGATCTGCGCGACGCGCATCCCTACGAGGGGACGCAGGCGGAGCTGCGTGCGCATCCCGAGCGCTTCTTCCGTGCCTACCTGTGCTCGGGCGTCACGGCCGTGTTCGACGTCGGGGGGTATCCCTGGACGCTGAGCCTGCGCGAGACGGCGGAAGCCGACACGCGGGCGCCGCATCTGGCCGCCGCCGGGCCATTGCTGTCCACGCGCGACCATTGGCTGAACCTGCCGGCCGAGCGGCAGTTCATCTTCCTGAAGGACGCCGCCAGCGCGCGGGAGGGTGTGGCCTATCTCAAGTCGCGCGGCGCCGACGCGGTGAAAGTCTGGTTCATCGTGTCGGAGCCGGGAAGCTTCGAGGAGCTCAGCGCCGCCGTGATGGAGGCAGGGTCTGCCGCGTCGGCGGCCGGCCTGCCGCTGATCGTGCATGCCACGGGGCTGCGCGAGGCGAAAGTGGCCCTCAAGGCAGGCGCGAAGCTTCTGGTGCACAGCGTGGGCGACGTCGAGGTGGATCAGGAGTTTATCGATCTCGCTCTGAAGACCGGCGCCATCTACTGCCCCACCCTGACGGTGCGGGACGGCTACGGCCGCATGGCCCACTCGGTGGCGCAGAATGTCCCTCCCGAGGTGGACGACCCGCATGGATGCGTCGACCCCGGGACCCTCGACAAGATTCGCAGCACGCCCGTCGCCGGCAAAGGAGAGGTCACCCCCGAGGAGTCCGACCGGCGCGCCGCGCGCATCGCCTCCGGCAGGGTGACCATGTCAAACAATCTGAAGCGTGTCGTTGAGGCGGGAATCCCCATCGCCATGGGCACCGATGCCGGCAACCCGCTGACCCTGCACGGGCCATCGGTTTACGCGGAGATGGAGGCGATGCAGGCGGCGGGACTGACGCCGATGCAGGTTCTGGTAGCCTCCACCCAGGGGGGCGCGCGGGCCATGGGACGGCTCCAGACACTGGGCACCCTGGCCCCCGGCAAGGCGGGAGACTTGCTGGTGTTGTCGGCCGATCCTTCAGCCGACATCCGGAACATGCGTCAGGCGGTGCAGGTGATGCGCGGCGGGGTTCTGCGCCGTATCGAGGAGTTCGCCCCCGCCTTTTGACGCTGGCCCCCGGGACGACTATTATCCGCATTTGTCAGGAGATCCCCCCGTGAGCGCCCCCTCCCGAATCGTCGCGTCACTGCTGCTGGCCGCAGGCCTGGCGGCACAGGCTCAGGCCGAAGGCAGCGGCCGATCCCTTGTGCAGTCGCTGGATGCCGTTCTGGCGGGAGGCGATCTGAGGGGCGTCAACCTCGGCATCCGGGTGGTGGACTCCGACACGGGCCTGATCGTCTACGACCGCCGCGGAGATCTGGCGCTCAAGCCGGCCTCCAGCATGAAGGTGATGACCTCCGCGGCCTCTCTGGCGATCCTGCGCCCCGAGTACATCTTCACCACCGAGTTCAACGTCACGGTGCCCCCGGTCAATGGCGTGGTGCGCGGTGATCTGATCATCAAGGGGAACGGCTCGCCCGGCCTGACCGGAGAGCAGTGGTGGCTGATGGCGCGCGAGATCAAGGCGCGCGGGATCACCCGGATCGAAGGGGACCTGGTCGGCGACGACACCTGGTTCGATGGGCAGGAGCGCCCCGCGGGCTGGCCGTCGGCTTCCGAAGATGCTTTCTATAACGCCCCCGTTTCGGCTCTTTCGGCCGACTTCAATGCGATCACCATCGTGGTGCGGCCCACCGACGTGGGACACTCGCCCGAGGTCTTCCTGACTCCCTTTGCGTCGTTCTTCAAGATCGTGAACCGGGCCGTGACGCGCCCGGGCAACTCCAATCTGCGCGTAGCCCGGCAGTACGACGGCGGCCAGAACACGATCGTGGTGGACGGGAGCATCTCCTCGCGCTCGGCTCCCAGCATCTCGTACCGCTGCGTGGAGCAGCCCACACTCTACGCCCTGGCCTCCTTCCGCGAAGCTGCCGGCAAGGAAGGGATCACCATCTCCGGGATATCGCGGCGGGGAGTCGCGCCGGCAGGCGCCGTGAAGATCTACGAGCACGAGTCGCGCCCGCTGTCAGAGCTGACCCGCACCATGAACAAGCTGAGCAACAACTACATGGCGGAGAGCTTCCTCAAGACGCTGGGCGCCGAGACGGCGGGCGCCCCCGGCTCCACCTCGTCGGGATCGGCCTCCGTGCTCTCGTATCTCGAGACAATCGGTGTGGACACCCGCCCCCTGGTGCTGCGCGACGGCTCGGGACTCTCCCACGAGAACAGGCTCACGGCCAGCTCGCTTGCTGCCGTGCTGGTCGCCATGTACCGGGACTTCGAAGTCTACCCCGAGTTCATGTCATCGCTGGCCATCGGCGGCGTCGACGGAACTCTGGATCGTCGCATGGTCGGCGGTTCGGCCCAGCGGCGCATCCGCGGCAAGACGGGACATCTCAACGGTGTCTCGTCGCTCGCCGGCTATGCCTACACGCGCCAGGGAAGGATCCTGGCGTTCGCCATCCTGGCCAATGCGAACGGCGCGGGTGATGTCTGGAACGTGCGCCGTGGGATCGATCGACTCTGCTCGGCGATGGTTGACTCCGAGCTGCCCGGCCCCGGGTCAGCGGGCGCGGGCCCCCAACCTGCATCGAGGTGATCATGAATCTGCTGCGTGCGTCAGTGGGCGCGGCTCTCGCCGTGTTCCTGACGGCGTCCGCCCTGGCCCAGGATCTCACCGGAATCGAAAAGAAAGTCACGGTCCACAAGCTGTCCAACGGCTGGACCTTCATCATCTATGAGCGCCCCGAGGCGCCCGTCTTTTCCTTTTCCACGGTCGTCGACGTGGGCTCGGCGCAGGAAGTGCCCGGCATCACCGGCCTGGCGCACATGTTCGAGCACATGGCCTTCAAGGGGACGCCTCACATCGGCACCAACGACTACACCGCCGAGCGCAAGGCGCTCGACCAGGTCGATGCCGCCTACCACGCGTGGGACGCCGAGCGGCGCAAGCCCAATGCCGACGAGGCCAAGGTGAAGAGCCTCGAGAAAGCCTTCAAGGACGCCCAGGAGGCCGCCGACAAGTACATCGTCAAGAACGAGTTCGGCGACATCGTGGACCGTGAGGGCGGCGTCGGGCTCAACGCCGGCACCGGCGCCGACTCGACCGTCTACTTCTACTCGCTCCCCTCCAACAAGACGGAGCTGTGGGCCTACCTGGAGTCCGAGCGGTTCCTCGAGCCGGTCTTCCGGGAGTTCTACAAGGAGCGCGATGTCGTGAAGGAAGAGCGCCGGATGCGCACCGAGAGCAATCCCTTCGGACGCACCATCGAGCAGTTCCTGGCCACCGCCTTCCTGGCGCATCCCTACCACCAGCCGGTGGTGGGCTACATGAGCGACCTGGACAGCTTCACGCGCGAGGACGCCGAGGCGTTCTACAAGCGCTACTACGTCCCCTCCAACCTGGTCACCTCCGTGGTGGGCGACGTCAAGGCCGCCGAGATCATCCCGGTGCTCGAGGAGTACTTCGGCCGGGTTCCCAAGGGCGATCCGCCGCCCCAGCTGCGCACCGTCGAGCCGCCGCAGATCGCCGAGAAGACCGTGAAGGTCTTCGATCCGGCCCAGCCGGCCTACCTCGAGGGGTACCACAAGCCGTCGGCGACCCACCCCGACGAGCCGATCTTCGACGCCATCAGCGACGTGCTGAGCAACGGGCGCACCTCGCGGCTCTACCGCAGCCTGGTGCGCGACAAGCAGATCGCCGTGGCGGCGCAGGCAACCTCCGGATTCCCCGGCGACAAGTATCCCAACCTGTTCCTGGTCTTCGGCATCCCGACGCGCGGACACACCAACGAGGAGGTGCGCGACGCCATCCGCTCCGAGCTGGAGCGGCTCAAGAACGAGGACATCACCGACGAGGAGCTGGCGATGGTCAAGACCCGCGCCGGCGCCGATCTGATCCGCGGCATGGACAGCAACCAGGGGCTGGCCAACGGCATGGCCGAGGCCTTGACGACCCACGGCGACTGGCGCGAGCTGTTCCTCTCCGTTGAGAAGATCGGGAAGGTCACCAAGGCGGACATCCGGCGCGTCGCGCAGGAGACATTCATCGAGACGAATCGCACCGTCGGGATGATCGAGACGACCAGTCAGGGAGGGATGTAGTCCATGCGACGCCACACACTCTGCGCTCTCGCGCTCACGCTGGCCGGCACGACGTTGATGCCGGCGCAGGTGAGCGACTACAAGAAGCTCGAATACCCACCGCTGCGCCCCTTCACCATCCCGCAGCCCGAGCGGATCGTCCTTCCCAACGGGATGGTGGTGATGCTGCTGGAAGACCGCGAGCTGCCACTGATTGAGGCCACCGCGATCGTCCGCACCGGAAGCCGGCACGAGCCGGCCGGCAAGATCGGGCTGGGCCAGATCTTCGGGCAGACCTGGCGCACCGGCGGCACCAGGACGATGACCGGCGACCAGGTCGACGACTTCCTGGAGGCGCGGGCGGCAGAGATCGAGACGGGTATCACCAGCGAACAGGGAATCGTCGGCCTCTCCTGCATGGCCGCCGACTTCCCCGCAGTGCTGAAGGTCTACGTCGACATCCTCCGCAACCCGGTCTTCGATGAAGCCAAGATCAAGCTGGCCAAAAACCAGGTCAACACGGGGATCTCGCGGCGCAACGACAATCCGATCGGCATCCTGAATCGCGAGTTCACGCGCCTTCTCTACGGCGCGGACAGTCCCTACGGATGGCTCACCGAGTACTCAACCGTCGAGAAGATCACCCGCGACGACCTGGTGGCGTGGCACGGCAAGTATGTCCACCCCAACCGGATCATCCTGGGACTGACGGGGGACTTTTCGGCGAAGGAGATGGCCGCCACGATCAAGTCGACGTTCGGCGCCTGGCCGAAGGGGCCGGAGTTCAAGGACCCCGTGCCGGCCTACCAGGCCGAGACGAAGCCCGGCGTCTTCTATATCCAGAAGGAGGACATGACCCAGTCGAACGTCATCCTGGGCCACCTCGGGATCCTGCGCGACAACCCCGACTTTTTTTCCGTGGAGGTGATGAACGAGGTCTACGGCGGAGGGTTCGGCGCGCGGCTCTTCTCCAATGTCCGGTCGCGCAAGGGGCTGGCCTACACGGTGCGCGGGAGGATCGGCGCCAACTTCGACTATCCGGGAGCCTTCACGACGTTTCTCTATACCAAGACGGAGACCACCGCGGCGGGGATCGATGCCCTCATGGAAGAGATCACGGGGCTGTCCTCGAACCCTCCGTCGGAACAGGAGGTCCGTCGCGCCAAGGATTCCATCCTGAACTCCTTCGTCTTCAACTTCGATTCCAAGGAAGAGATCCTGGACCAGCAGCTGACCTACGAGTACTACGGCTTCCCGCGCGACTACCTCGCAAGGTATCGCGACAACATCGACAAGGTGACCACGCAGGACGTGGTGCGGGTGGCGCAGAAATACATCAACAAGGACAGGCTGATCCTGCTGGTGGTGGGGCCGTCGAAGGGACAGGACCGCCCGCTCGAATCGTTCGGCAAGGTGGCGAAGCTCGACATCACCATCCCCGAGCCGGGCGGCGCCGCGGCGCCCGTCGCCTCCGCGGACTCCGTCACCAAGGGCCGATCGCTGTTCGGCAAGGTGGTGCAGGCGCTCGGAGGCCCGGCGGCGGTGGACTCGGTCAAGTCGCTGCGCACGGTGGCCAGCAACACGGTGCGCACGCCGCAGGGAGAGCTCAACGTCAAGGTGGTGTCGATCCTCTCGCTTCCGGATCGGGTGCGCCAGGAGCTGACCACGCCGATGGGCCAGATGGTCAACGTGGTGGCGGGACAGGAAGGATTCATGAGCACCCCGCAGGGCGTGAGGCCCCTGCCCGACTCCCGGCGCACCGACACGCTCAAAACCATCAACCGCCAGTCGGTCGTGATGGCGCTGCACCGCGACGATCCTGAGTTCAAGATCCAGCACCTGGGCACCGAGACGGTCGATGGCGTGCCGCTCGAGGCGCTGCTCGTGAGCTGGAAGGGCGACGACGTGAAGCTGTTCGTTGATCCGGCAACGTCGCGGATCATCCGCCAGGCCTTCCGCTCCTCGGGGCCGGCAGGACCGGGCGACGCGGTGACGGTGTTTTCCGATTTCAGGCAGACCGGCGGCCTGACGCTTCCCTTCAAGGCCGAAACCACGCTCAACGGCGAGCCGGTGCAGTCGGCCACCATCGAGGAGATCGTGATCAACCCGGCTGTGGACGACTCGCTGTTCGTGCAGCCGGCCGGGAGCTGATGAAAGAGTGGCCCGCCGCCTGGCGGTGGATATCGGCAATCGAGTCCACCGCCAGGTCGCGGGCCAGCAGCTCGTTCTCGCGTTGCTGATCCGTATCTGAGACCGTGGTGTTGTCGGTGCAGATCGCCACCGGCACGCCCGCCTCCATGAAGGCATGGATGGGATGGGGGCTCCCCCGCCGGGCGGCTCCTGTCTGGTAGTTCGACGTCAGGCAGCACTCCACCAGGATCCGATCCCGCGCCAGCCGCTTCATCAGCTCCGGATCGCGCACCGCCGAGCAGCCGTGCCCCACGCGGCCGACCCCCAGCTGATCCACCGCGTGCCAGATCATCTCGGGGCCTTCATCCTCGCCCACGTGCGCCGTCAGGCCGAGCCCGCCGCGCCGCGCGATCTCGTAGGCCTCCGCGAACAGGCGCGGGGGGTTTCCGCGCTCCGCTCCGGCGATGTCGAAGCCGATCACGCCGCTGTTGTGGTGGTACTCCTGCGACTCGGCGATCGCCTGCCGGGCCAGGATCTTGGCGATGTGCGGCCCGTGGTGGCGCATCGCGATGATGATCAGTCCGGTCGTGATGCCCGTTGCGGCGGAGCCGCGGTTGAGCCCCGTCAGCACCGAGCGGATCGCCTGGCGCAGCGTCAGGCCGGCGTAGGTGTGGATGATCGGCGAGTAGCGCAGCTCCAGCAGCCTGACGTTGTGCCGCGCCGCCTCCTCGACGATCGCCTGCGTGACCTCGACGATGTTCTCGTAGAACTGCGTGATCCAGAGCGGGTAGTGGAACTTGTCCAGGTAATTCAGCAGGGTACCCTCCTCTTCATGCTGAATAACCAGGAGCCGCTCCATCTCTTCGATGGTGCCGACTGGATTGAGGCGGTGCTGCACCATCATCCGCCAGATGACGGGCAGCGGGATGGAGCCATCCACGTGCTGATGCAGCTCCGTCTTCGGGATGCTCTGGATTCTCTCGGTGAGTTCCATTTGTGCTTTTTTCGACCTCGTTGTAACGACAGTCCCCGCGTTTGCCAGTATATTTTGCCTGCATTCCGTACGGCCAACCTCTCCTCCAGCACAGCATCAGGGAGATCATCTTGATATTCATCGCTCTGCTCACGATGGCCGCTGCATGGCCTCCCGATCCCACCCTCGTGCGCCAGCCAGAGGAGATCATCGTCCCGCAGGATGCCGCCACCCAGTCGGCGCTGCGCCAGGCCCACCCCGGCCTGAGGGCTTTTCTGCGCAGCCGGGCCGGCTGGACGGCCAGCATCGACCCGCTCACCGGAAGCGTGGAGAGGGCGGCAGGCGACGGGATTCCCCGGGCGGAGCTGGATCTTTCCGGGATGATCGCCCCGGGGCTCGATCAGGACGGCTCCAGCCTGGTGCTGGACGTCTCGTCTGAAAAGCCTCTCGCCGACCCCGCAAAGAAGGTCGTCCGGTACGACCTGTTCCAGGATGGGATCCCCGTGCTTGGGGCCGGCCTGTCGCTGGCATCCCAGGACGATCGTGTCGTGATGGTCACGTCACGGGCCCTGGCGCGCGTGGGGACATCCTCCACGCCGGCGCTGACCGCCACGGAGGCGCTGGCCGCCGCGGCCGCCCATGCTGGCATGCCGGGGCTGCTGGCCATGCCGCGCCAGCCGTCGCTGGCCTTCCTGCCGCGCGTGACGGGCGGGCCCGGGGCGCAAGCCCTCAAGCATCATCTGATCTGGGTCCTCGAGCTCAAGCCCCCGGAAGCCCCCGTCTGGCAGGGATACATCGCCTGGGTGGATGCGCACGACGGGGAGATCCTGGCCTTCTTTCCCGAAGCGCAGAACGCGGAGTGCACGGCCGATCCGGCCCAGGTGCATGGCACGGTCGTCGGAGGGGTGCGTCCCAACCGCGGCGACGACCCTGAGGTCCTCATGCAGCTTCCCTTCGCGCGCGTGAATCAGTCGGGAACGATCACCGATGCCGACCTGAACGGGCGCTATCCGTTCTCTCTGGGACCGGCCCAGAGCACGCTTTCAGGCCGCTATTTCCGCATCCACTGCGACAACTGCACCCTGCCCTCGCAGCCGGCCGCCCCCGCTGACGCGGCGGGGCGGATCAGCTTCGGCACCGGAGGCGCCAGCTCGTTTCCGCCGGTCTTCGGCAACGGCACCTCCACGCCCGCGGATCGGTCGGCCTACTTCCATCTCAACGAGTCGCGGCGCCTGCTGGAAAAGTGGGGCAACGCCAACACCGACGAGATCGATGTCTTCGTGAATCTCGGCGACGTCTGCAACGCATTCTCCCAGAGCTACCTGCTGGGTTTCTTCACCGGCGGAGGAGGGTGCCGCAACTCGGGCGAGATCCGCGACGTGATGCAGCACGAGTTCGGCCACACCTGGGATCGCTTCGACGGCACGCGGATCACCAGCGGCGCGATGTCCGAATGGAAGGCCGACACGATCGCGATGCTGATGGGCGGCGACCCCTGCGTGGGTGAATCGTTCTTTTTCTCGGGCGGACCTTCTTCCGTCTGCAGCGGGATCCGCGATCTCAACGAAAAGTCGCCCGGCCGCACCGATCACCCCGCCACGCCCGGCGTCTGTCCCACCTGCGCCACGCTCACACGCAGCAGCAACGACTGCGGCGGGAGCAGCCACTGCCTGGGGGAGATCTCGGGACAGGCCACATGGCATCTCTACAACAATCTCGTCACCGGCCGCGACTACATCACCAACGCCCTGATGCCGGGCACCAACCCGGCGCTCACCCCCGAGCAGACGCGCTGGCTGATGGAAAGGCTCTTCATCGGCGGAGGTCCGCCGATGATCACCTGGGATCCCCAGGCGGCAGGCATGAGCAGCTACGACGCGATCATGTTCATGGACGACAACGACGGCAATCTGGCCAATGGCACGCCGCACGCGGCGTACATCAACGCCGCCTACGCGCACCACGGGATCGCCGAGAACACGCAGATCAGCGACTCGGCCAACTGCGTGGACCCGGCCGACCCGGTCGCGACCGCCACGCTCGAGCGCGACGCCGCGACGGGGCTGCCGCGGGCGGTGATCGACTGGACCCCGGTGGGCGGCGCGACGTCGTTCGATGTCTACCGCAACACGCGCGCGGGAGATGGCTTCCTGCCTCTGGCCCAGAACCTCACCACCGGCCCGGTGACCGACCCGGGCATCCAGCCGGGCCAGACGTACCGATACTTCGTGGCGGCGGTGAACCGCACCGGATGCGCCGGCATCTCGCCGGGCAACAACATCGTCACGATAACTGCGGGGGATCCGGAGCTCGGCGTCAACACGCTCTCGGTGTCGGAAGCTCCGGGCGGCGGCGATGGGGACGGCCGCGTCGAGCCCGGTGAGAGAGCACGCGTTCAGATCTCCCTGCGCGAGACCGCGGGGCTGACGGCCGCCACCATGGTCACGGCGTCCCTGACGGCCTCGGATCCATCCGTCTCGGTGGTTGCCGGGGGCCCGGCGAGCCTGGGCACGATCCCCGCTGGCTCGACATCGGCCGGCTCGGCTCTCTTCGAGGTCTTTCTCGGGCCGTCGCTTCCCGTCGGCGGCACGGCGCGGGCGGTCCTGGGCTCCAGCTCCGAGGAAGGATGCTGGCAGGAAGGCGTGGGCATCCCGCTGGATGCCACGGCGGGCGCTGCTCCCACCGCCACGGCGTTCGTACAGGTGGTGGCCGGCAGCGTCATCGTGCTCAGCGGCGGCGGTGACGCCGATGGGACAGCCGACAACTGCGAGACGACGACCCTGCGCTACACGGTGACCAACAGCGGCACCAACGCCTCCGGGCCGGTCACCGTCGTGGCCTCGTCGACGCACCCCGGCATCACCTTCCCCGGCAGCCCGACGTGCAGCCTGACCAGCCTGGCAGGGAGCGCCTCGGCGTTCTGCCAGCTCACTTTCAGCCTGGGCTCTGCATCCAATTCCGGAGTCGCCCTGGCTCTCACCGCGTCGGCCGCCAACAGCCCGGCGCCGTCCACGCTGGCCTTCACGCTGGGCGCGGAGTCCGATCCGCCGGTCTTCGCAACGCAGAGCTACGGCTTCGAGGGGTCCCTGGAGGGATGGACAGCCCAGCAGTTCGCTGTCTCCAGCGCGCGATCGTTCGCGGGATCGACGAGCGTCCACTCGGGCTCCGTCTCCCTGAACAATCTGTGCGGCAAGCTGACCTCGCCCGGATTCCTGATCAACGCCTCGGGCGGCAGCACCATGGCGTTCCGCCTCTGGGCTGACATCGAGCCGCTCACCGATCAGTGGTACGACCGGGCCAACGTGCACATTGTCGACATCGACACGGGCGTGGAGACGCTCGTGACGCCCGCGAGCGGTCCCGCCTACAACGCCTCCGGGAACCCCCAGGGCGGGATCTGCCACATTCCCGGGGAGGCCGGCTGGGGGGCCAACCTGGGCGGGTTCACGCAGGTGACCTTCAATCTGGGTGCGTTCCAGGGCCGCCGGATCCAGGTGCAGGTCAACTACAACACGGATGAAGGCGATGATCGCGAAGGGATCTACATCGATGCCCTTTCGATCACCAATGCCGCGCTGCTGCCGCTGCCGGCCGATTCACAAGCGGACACCTGCACGGTCCCGGAAGTGTCGCCGGCTCTCGCGCCGGTGGGTCTGGGAGTGGCGCAGCTGCCGGGCAACATGTACAGGTTCGACTGGCAGGATACGGGGGCCGCCTTCGCCTACAACCTGTATGCCGGAACGATCGGCACCTACTACGATCACGGCGGTACCGCCCTGACCTGCGCCTCAGGCAACGCGGGCGTGTCGTGTGACGGGACCCGGTGCCAGGTGGATCATGCCGTCACGGGCAGCCGCTACTTCCTGGTGACGGCGACGGGATTCGGACAGGAAGGAACGTCCGGGTTCGCCAGTGCGGGTGTGGAGCGGCCGGCCGGGCAGAGCAGCTGCCAGCCCTAGCCCGCATTTAGAGCTTCATCACTCCAACCAGCTCGGCCACGGAGTCGGCCGATTGCTGGAGCATCGCCCGCTCATCGGAGGTCAGCTTCAGCTCGATGATCTGCTCGATCCCCTTGCTTCCCAGCTTGACCGGCACGCCGACGAACAGGTCGCGGATGCCGTATTCGCCCTGGAGGCAGGCGCTGCAGGGCAGGATCTTCTTCCGATCCATCAGGATCGAGTCAACCATCTCGACCACGGCGGATGAGGGAGCGTAGTAGGCGCTGCCGGTCTTGAGCAGGGCGACGATCTCGGCGCCGCCGTTGGCCGTGCGCGTGACCAGCTTCGCGATGGTGTCGGCGTTCATCAGCTCGGTGATCGGCACCCCGGCCACGGTGGAAAAGCGAGGCAGCGGCACCATCGTGTCGCCGTGGCCGCCCATCACGAGAGCGTGCACGTTCTCCACCGAGACTCCCAGCTCCATGGCGATGAAGGTCCTGAAGCGGGCCGAGTCCAGCACGCCGGCCATCCCGACCACGCGCTCCCGCGGGAAACCGGAGACCTTGAGGGCCACCTGCGCCATCGCGTCGAGCGGGTTGGAGACGACCACCAGGATGCACTTGGGCGAGTGCTTGGCGATCTGGCGGACGCACCCCGAGACGATCTCGTAGTTCTTCAGCAGGAGGTCGTCGCGGCTCATCCCGGGCTTGCGCGCCAGGCCGGCCGTGATCACCACCACATCGGATCCGGCGGTCTCCTCGTAGCCGTTGCTGCCGGTCACCCGGCCGTCGTATCCCTCCACCGGGCCCGACTGCATCAAGTCCAGCGCCTTGCCCTGCGGGACTCCTTCGATGATGTCCACCAGGACGACGTCGGCGTAACCCTTTTCGGCGAGACGCTGGGCCGCCGTGGCCCCCACGTTTCCCGATCCCACCACGGTGAGCTTGAATCGCATGGTCGCTACAGCCTCGAGATGACCTGATCGGCAAAGCGGGAGCACGACACCTCGGTGGCGCCCTCCATCTGCCGGGCCAGGTCGTAGGTGACGGTCCGGGCCAGGATCGTTTCCTGCATGGCGCGCAGGATCGACGCGGCCGCCTCGTTCCAGCCGAGGTGCTCCAGCATCATCACGCCTGACAGGATGACCGAGCCGGGATTGACCTTGTCCTGGCCCGCGTACTTCGGGGCCGACCCGTGCGTGGCCTCGAAGAAAGCCGCCTCGTCGTTCATGTTGGCGCCGGGGGCCATCCCCAGCCCGCCCACCTGCGCCGCGGCGGCGTCGGACAGGTAGTCGCCGTTGAGGTTGGTGGTGGCGATGACGCTGTATTCCTGCGGCCTCAGGATGAGCTGCTGGAACATCGAGTCGGCGATCCGGTCCTTGATGATCAGCCGGCCGTTGCCCGCTGCCTGATCGCCCAGCGCCGCCTCGGTGATGGTCTGATCCTGGAACTCCTTGTCGGCGACCTGATATCCCCAGTCGCGGAACGCCCCCTCCGTGTACTTCATGATGTTGCCCTTGTGCACCAGCGTGACGCTGGTGCGGCCGCGGTCCAGGGCGTACCTGATGGCGCGGCGCACGAGACGCTGCGATGCCTTCTGGCTGATCGGCTTGACGCCGATGGCCGCGTCGGCGGGCAGGTCGTGGCCCATCTCGCGCAGCAGCGCAGACAGCCGCTTGACCTGCTCGGAGCCCTTCTTCCATTCGATACCGGCGTAGACATCCTCGGTGTTTTCGCGGAAGATGACGATATCGAGCAGCTCGGGAGTGCGCACCGGGCTCGGCACCCCTTTGAAGTAGCGCACCGGCCGGATGCAGGCGTAGAGGTTCATGTCCTGCCGGATGGCGACGTTGAGGCTGCGGAACCCTCCCCCGACGGGCGTCGTGAGCGGCCCCTTGATGGCCACCAGGCACCGGCGCACCGCCTCCAGCGTGTCGTGGGGCAGCAGCTCTCCGTAGCGCGTCCTGGCTTTCTCTCCCGCGTACACCTCCCACCAGACGATGGAGCGCTTGCCGCCAAAGGCCTTCGCCACGGCGGCATCCAGGACCCGCGATGCGGCCTTCCAGATGTCGGGCCCCACGCCATCCCCTTCCACGTAGGGAATGACCGGACGATCCGGCACCACCAGCGCTCCCTTCGACAGGGTGATGAGCCGGCCCTCTGCCGGTAGGGTGATCTTGTCGAATTTGAGCGCCGCTGCTGTGGCCACGGATGATCCTTGAAGGGGTTGTGATGAGGGCCGCGAATCTATCATCAGCACGGGAGAACTTCAAACCACATGCTACAATCCGGCCTCATCCGGAGACGCAGTTGACTGACCTGACAACCCCCGAGGACTTCGCGAAGCTCCTCGCTGCCACACGTCCCGCCGAGATCTTCACCAAGGGAGCCCTCGTCAAGGGGACCATTGTGCAGATCAGCGACACCGACGCGCTGGTGGACATCGGCGGGCGCAGCGAGGCCACCATCGCCCGCGCCGAGCTGGTCAATTCAACCGGAGAGCTGACGGTCAACGTCGGGGACCCCATCGAGGCGACCGTCGTCTCGGCCGACGGCGGCGTGCGGCTCAGCAAGAAGATGGTGGCGGGCGGCAGCAACGCGCGCGAGATGCTGATGGAGGCCTTCAAGAACCGCATCCCCGTGCAGGGGCGCGTCACCGCCTCCGTGAAGGGGGGCTACGAGGTGCAGGTGGCCGGCACGCGCGGCTTCTGCCCCTTCTCCCAGATCGACGTCCGCAGGCAGGAAGATCCCACTCTCTATTTCAACAAGACCTTCGATTTCGCCATCAAGGAATACCACCCTTCCAGGCGCAACCTGATCCTGTCGCGCCGCGTGCTGCTCGAAAAGGAAACCAAGAAGCAGGAGGCGGAGCAGCGCGACAAGATCACGGAAGGGACCGTGCAGAAAGGCACGGTGGTCGCCCTCCAGGATTTCGGCGCGTTCATCGATCTGGGCGGAGGCATCCAGGGCCTGCTGCACATCTCGGAGATGTCGCACGCCCGGGTGACCCATCCCAAGGATCTGCTCACGATCGGACAGGAGGTCGATGTCCAGGTGCTCAAGCTGGACAGGAAGAAGCACAAGATCTCCCTGACGCGCAAACCCCTCGAATCCGATCCCTGGTCCAACGTCGGCAAGCGGTTCCACGCCGGGCAGGTCTGCACCGCCAAGGTGGTGCGCACGGCCGAGTTCGGCGCCTTCGTCGAGCTGGAGCCGGGCCTGGACGGCCTGGTACATGTGAGCGAGCTGCACGGCAAGCTGCCCGCCGCCGGGACGGAGCTGAAGGTCCAGATCATCAAGGTGGAGCCGTCGCGCCGCCGCATCTCTCTGGGGGTCGCCTCCGATGAGGCGAAGGAGGGATCGCGCGTGGAGGTCAAGCCGCTGCGCGTCGGCGACCAGGTCACCGGCAAGGTGGAGAAGGTGGAGCGCTTCGGCGTCTTCCTGCGCCTTGGGCCCGGGCGCACGGGCGTCATCCCCAACAAGGAGCTCGGCACGCCGCGCGGCGCCGACCACCGCAAGATGTTCGCCCCCGGCACGGAGCTGACGGCCGAGGTCACGGAGGCCGACCCGGCGGGCAGGCGCATCCGGCTTTCGGTCACCAAGGTCGCCCATCGGGAGGAGCGCGAGGCGATCGAGCGGTATCGCAAGGACGCCACGCGCACCACGTCGGGGAGCTTCTCCACGATGGCCGATGCGTTCAAGGCGATCAAGGGAAGCACGCCGCGCCCGGGAGACGAGTGAGCTTCTGAGAGCGCTGCGCCTTTTCGGCATCGATATTCATATCGACGCCTCCTGGCTGTTCATCTTCGCCCTGCTGGCCGGCAATTTCACCCTGGCCTTCTACCCGCAGCAGTACCAGGACCTGGGCTGGGCCACATACGCCGTGGCCGGCCTGACCACCACGCTGCTCTACTTCGGCTCGGTGCTGTTCCACGAGCTGTCGCACTCCCTGGTGGCGATGTCCCACGGAGTGAAAGTGGAGCGGATCACGCTGTTCATCTTCGGAGGCATGTCGCAGATCCGCAGCGACAGCCCGCACCCGCGCGCCGAGATCCGGATCGCGGCCGCCGGCCCCCTCGCCAGCTTCGCGCTGGGCGTGGGGCTCTGGGTCGTCTCGCGGCTGGCCCCCGCGGAGGCGAACATCTGGGCGGGAATGGCCCTCTACCTGGCGCAGCTCAACGTGATCCTGGCGCTCTTCAATCTGCTGCCCGGCATCCCGCTGGACGGCGGCCGCCTGATGCGCGCCGCGCTCTGGTGGCGCTCGGGAGATCGATGGGGCGCCACCCGCGTGGCCGCTGCCAGCGGACGCTGGCTGGGCTGGAGCCTGATCGCCGCCGGAATCATGCTTGCGGCGCTGCTGGGCAGCCTCATGCCGCTGTGGCTTTCGCTGCTGGGGCTGTTTCTCAAGTCCGCCGCCGACGTGGAAGGGCGGCAGGCCACTGCGAGCCAGCTGTTGACCGGCGTGCGGGTGGATTCGGTCATGACTCGAGACCCGGTGTCGATCTCGTGGCGGGCCTCCGTACAGGAGGCGCTTCAGGATTACTTCGCGCGCTACAGCTTCGGCGGCTTTCCCGTGATGCGCGACGCCCAGATCGTGGGAGTCGTCTCACTGGCCGACCTGGCGCGATGCCCTCCGGGCGAGCGCAACCAGGTCCCTGTCGCGCGCGTGATGACTTCCCTGGGCGCGGAGCATTGCCTGCGGCCTGAGGAGGATCTGGCGGCCGCGCTGCAGAAGATGGCTGCGGCCGGCGTGACCCGCCTTCCCGTTGTGGATGACACCGGGACGCTGGCCGGGCTGATCGCGCTGCACGCGATCAACCGGCAGGTCAGGATCCGGGATCTCGCCGCGCGGGGGGTCTGATAGACTGCCGCGCCATGAGACCCGCGATGGTGCTTCTGCTGGCAGCAAGCGCTGCAACGCCGGCCCACTCCGATGTCGCCTGGAGGTGGACCGCCGACGTCGTGGTGGACATCGCCCGCGCCTCGGGGGTCGAGATCTCGCCCGATGGCCGATCGGCCGTCTATGCACTGAGCCGGCCGCGCACGGGTGAAGCCCTCGGCGGCGCCTGGACGAATCTCTGGCTGGCGCCGCTGGACGGCCCGGCGCCGCGCCGGCTGACCTGGGCTGACGCCGAGGACGGCTCCCCTGCCTGGTCGCCCGACGGCTCGAAGCTTGCCTTCACATCAGCCCGCGGCGAGAAGGCCAAGACCCGCATCTGGATCCTGCCGCTGGCAGGCGGCGAGGCGACGCCGCTCACGGGCGAGAAGGTGAGTGTCGAAGGCTTTGCCTGGGCGCCCGACGGCCGCTCGATCGCCTACATCGCCATGGATCCCAAGAGCGAGCAGCGTGAAAAGGACGAGAAGGCCGGCCGCGACTGGACCGTGGTGGATCGGGATCTGAGGCCGCGGCGTCTCTGGGTGGTCACTGTCGCCGACGGCGCGGCGCGGGCGGTGGCCTCGGCAGGCGACCTGTCCGCCTGGCAGATGGCCTGGGCGCCCGACAGCAAGTCGATGGTCGCCACCCTCTCCGCCACATCGGGCACCGACGAGTCGTACATGAGCAAGCGGGTGATGGTGCTGCCAGTGGATCCGCCCGATGGGAAGGCGATTCAGCTGGTCGGCGTGGTGGGCAAGGTGGATCAGGTCGCCTGGTCGAAGGACGGCCGCCAGATCGCTTACCGCGCGGGGGTGGACGTCAGCGACCCCTACTCGGGCAGTGTCTTCGTGGTCCCCGCGGGGGGCGGCATTCCGGTAAACCTGACGGGCGACCGGCATGAGTCGGTCAATCACATCGAGTGGCTGCCCGACGGACGCATCGCCGTGGTGGCGGTGCGGGGCACGAGGAGTGTGCTCTACCTCCAGGATCCCCCGGGTTCCGGCAAACACCGGATGCTCGTGGATGCGGGTGCGCAGGTCTTCACCTCGGCCAGCTTCTCGAAGGATGGCCGCCGCTTCGCGCTGGCCGCCTCGGCTGCGGAACATCCTCCCGAAGTCTTCTCCGGAGAGACATCTCTCCGGCGGCGGACCGACCTGAATCCGCAGCTTGCGGCGCTGCCGCGCGGCCGCCAGGAGACTCTCCGCTACAAGGCTTCCGACGGAGTCGATCTCGAAGCCGTGCTGATTCGCCCCTCGGGCACCGGCACGAAGGCGTCATGGCCACTGATGGTCATTGCGCACGGCGGCCCGGAGTCGCAGTACCTGGACGGCTGGAATACTTCATACAGCACCCCGGGGCAGGCCCTCGCCGAGCGGGGCTATTTCGTCATCTATCCCAACTACCGGGGCTCCACGGGCCGGGGCGTGGCCTTCTCCAAGATGGACCATAAGGATTTGGGCGGCCGCGAGTTCCAGGATGTGATCGACGCCGTTAATGAAATGACGCTGAAGTTCCCGGTGGAAAAGCGCCGCGTGGGGATCATGGGGGGCTCGTACGGCGGCTACTTCACCGCGCTGGGGGCCACCCGCTACAGCGAGCGGTTCGCGGCCGGAGTCTTCCTGTTCGGGATCAGCAACTGGTCATCGTTCATGGGCCAGACCGACACGCCAGTGGAGAACAGCAGCGTCCACTGGAACCTCTGGTGCTACCACGATGAGAAGGCCTGCTGGCAGGCCTCCCCGGTGGCCTACGTCAACAAGGCCACGACCGCGCTCCTGATGTTCCAGGGGGCCGAGGACCTCCGCGTGCCGAAGCCCCAGAGCGACGAGCTGTACGCGGCGCTCAAGTGGAAGGGGGTGGATGTGGAGTACGTGGTCTTCCCCCGCGAAAAGCACGGCTTCCGGGAGCGTGCGCATCAGGTGGAGACATTCGATCGCAGCCTCGCCTGGCTGGATCGGTATCTCAGCCCGCAGCGCTGAGCAGGGCGAGCGTGCCGTTGTACGACAGATGGCACAGGATGCAGCAGACAAGATTGCCAGTGGCCTCGCGGATGAAGGCCAGCAGCAGGGCCAGGCACAGCAGTCCCCCCAGGGCGGGAAGGTAGAGCCCCGTCTCGCCTGTGTGCATGAGGGTGAACAGGCCCGACACCGCCAGGGCCGCCCGCCCGGGGCCCAGCGCGCCCCGTACCCCCGGATAGACATAGCCGCGAAACAGCAGCTCTTCGACAATGGGCGCTACCAGCAGCGCCAGCGTCAGCCAGAGGAGCCAGCCTGAGGTGCCCGACTCGGCAAGCTGAGTGAGCATCCCGCCGGTGTCATCCTCGCCTGGAGGGGCAAGGTGCATCACTCCAGCGAGCAGGAGCGCCATCACGATCCCTGCGGCCGACCAGCCGGCGGCCGCCCGCGCCTCCGGCCTTGCCAGCCCCAGCGATACCAGCACCGGGCGGTGGTGGATTCTTGAAATCGACCAGGCGATGTAGCCGATGATCACCGCCGAGGAAGCCAGCAGCGTCGGGGCGAGAGAGACCTGGAATCCGGCAAGCATCAGGTCGGCGCGGTCTCTGAGGACTCCCGGATCCATCAGGCTCAGCGCCCCGCAGGCAGTCGCAAGCAGAAACGTTCCGATTAGCAGCTGGGCGGCCACATAGAGCACCACCGCGAGAATCGCCTCGCGCGGTCCCCAGGGAACCGGTTCGGTCAAAACTGCACCAGGGTGCCGTCGCGCCGGGCGCCGCGCAGAGCCATCCTGAAGACCATGAGCCCCACTGGCAGCAGCACGACGGCGAACAGCAGCAGCGCCTGGATCTCGGCGCGCAGACCACCCACCGTCTCGCCGGCCAGCAGCGCGCGGCGCACGCCGTCGGTGGTGTAGGAGATCGGCAGGAGGCGGGAAAGGGGCTGGATCACCCCGGGCAGTGCGCTGGTGGGGAAGAACACCCCGCCGAGCAGTGCCGACGCGCTGGAGATGAGCGTCACCAGCACATCCCCCTTCTTGAAGTACATCACGAATGCGGCCGCCATCACTCCGATGGATACTGAGGTCGTCACCAGCAGGGTGAAGATGATCAGGGCCGCCGGCAGGCCGGCCGCGTGGATCTGGATCGGGCGCGAGGTGAAATGCGAGAAGGCGATTCCCACCACGATGTAGAGCACGATCCGGAACGACGTGAACATGAAGTCGTACAGCGCCGAGCCGAAGATCACCAGCGGCGTGCGGGTGGGGCAGACCAGCATCGCCTCCAGCGTGCCGGTGACCTGCTCTTCGCGGAACCGGTGGGCGAAGGTGGACAGCGACACTTGCTGATAATGATAGGGGGCGACGCCGAACAGGATGAAGGCGAAGAGATGGCCCCCGGTCAGCACTCCGCTGGCCTCGCTGAGGTGATCCTGCAGGAAGGCCGCAAAGAAGAACCAGATCCCGACGGAGAAGACCACTCCGAAGAACTGCATCACGAAGTGCGACTTGTAGGAGACCTCGATCAGGAAGTCGCGCACCAGGAAGCCCCAGGCCTTCCGGATCATGGCCCGGCCTCGCCCACGGCCAAGTCGAAGATCTCCTGGAGGCTGGCCTCCTGTCTGGTGCATGACACGATGCGCGCCCCGCGCGCCAGCAGGGCACCCAGCAGGTGGGTCAGCGCCTCGCCTCCCCGCTCCAGCTCGGCGCGCAGGATCCCCGCGCCGTCGGCCTCCACTGTGCCGCCGGCAAACTTGTACGGGGCAAACCCGTCCGCCTGCGTGACCTCGATCAAGTAGCGCTCGCGCGACAGGGCCCACCGCCTCACCTCTGCCAGCGTCCCCATCCGGCGCACGCGGGCGCGGTGCAGGATGGCGATCCGGCCGCAGAGCTCCTCAGCCTCGGCCAGGTTGTGGGTGGCCAGCAGGATCGTCTTTCCCTGGCGGCGGTTCAGGGTCCCGGCGATCAGCTCGCGCAGGTGGCGCGCCGCCACCGGGTCCAGGCTGCGCGTCGGCTCGTCCATGTAGAGCACGGGCGGGTCGTGCAGCAGCGCGCGGGCGACCGCCATGCGCTGTTTCATGCCGGAGGAATACCCCATGAAGGCATGATCGGCCTTGTCGGACAGCTCCAGCGCGTCGAGCAGAGCCTGGCAGCGGGCGCGCATCGCTGCCGGCGCGATGTTGCACAGCCGGGCGAAGAAGTGGAGGTTCTCGCGCCCCGACAGCCGCCAGTAGAATGAGCGCTCGTCGGAGGTCACGAAGCCGATGGAGGAACGCACTCTCATCTCCTGCGTGCGGGTGCTGTGGCCGGCCACGGTGGCCGCGCCGCGATCCTGGATGATGAGACAGGAGAGGATCTTGAGCAGGGTGGTCTTGCCGGCGCCGTTGGGGCCCAGCAGTCCGAAGATCTCCCCCGCCTCCACTTGGAGATTGACGCCGTCGAGTGCCGTGACCCGCTCGGCCTTGCCGAATGGATGCAGGAGGCTTTCGCGCAGCGAGCGGCGCTTGACGAACGTCTTGGCCAGATCCTCAACGACGATGGAGCTCACGGGCTGAGTGTACTTTGACAGGGCGGCGCCGCGCATCTATGATGCGCCCCGTGCAACGATGGCGAAGGCCCTAGGGATTATCCCCGCCCGATACAACTCCAGCCGCTTTCCCGGTAAACCCCTCGCTCCCCTCAATGGCAAACCGATGCTCCAGCATGTGTACGAGGCCGCCCGCCGCGCGGCGCGACTGCACGAGGTCTGGGTGGCCACTGACGACGAAAGGATCGCCGATGCGGTGCGCCGCTTCGGCGGGTGCGTGGTGATGACCTCCCCATCGCATCAGTCGGGCACCGATCGCGTGGCGGAGGCCGCGGAGGCCGTGGATGCCGAGATCATCGTGAACATCCAGGGGGACCAGCCCCTCATCGCCCCCGAGGCGCTCGACGCGCTGGTGGCGGCGTTCGATGCGGATGCCGATCTCGAGATGGCGACGCTGTACGAGCCGATCGCCGCGGCCGGCGACCTGAATGACCCCAACGTGGCCAAGGTGGTCATTGACGGCCATGGCAACGCGCTCTATTTCAGCCGCAGTCCCATCCCCGGCTTCAAGCATGTCGGGGTGTATGCGTTCCGGAAGCCCTTTCTGATGGAGTTCGCGCGGATGGGGCCCTCGCCGCTGGAAAAGCTCGAGAAGCTGGAGCAGCTCCGCGTGCTGGAGTCGGGGCGCAGGATCAGAATGATTCGTTCCTCGGGCAGCTCGATTTCCGTCGAGACGCCCGCCGATATCGGTAAGATTGAGGCCATGTTGGCCATGACGCAGTAACTCGGGAGGGCCGGCACGCATGTCCACGAAATACATCTTCATCACGGGGGGCGTGGTCTCGTCGCTGGGCAAGGGGCTGGCGGCCGCGTCGATCGGGCGGCTGCTGGAGAGCCGCGGCTTCACCGTGACGCTGCAGAAGTTCGATCCCTACCTGAACGTGGACCCCGGCACGATGAGCCCGTTCCAGCACGGAGAAGTCTTCGTCACCGACGACGGGGCCGAGACCGATCTGGACCTGGGGCACTACGAGCGGTTCACCTCCACGGTCACTTCGCGCGACCACAACTGCACCACGGGCAAGATCTACGAGTCGGTCATCACCAAGGAGCGGCGCGGCGACTACCTGGGCGCCACCGTGCAGGTGATCCCGCACGTCACCGACGAGATCAAGGGGTTCATCAGGAAGGTCTCGTCGGGCGTGGACATCCAGATCTGCGAGATCGGCGGCACGGTGGGCGACATCGAGTCGCTGCCGTACCTGGAGGCGATCCGGCAGTTCCGGCTGGAGGTGGGGCCGCGCAACGCCCTGTTCATCCACCTGACGCTGGTGCCCTTCATCGCGGCGGCCGGCGAGCTCAAGACCAAGCCCACACAGCACTCGGTGCGCGAGCTGCTCTCCATCGGGATCCAGCCGGACATCCTCATGTGCCGCTGCGACCGGCCGATCCCCAAGGACATGAAGCGCAAGATCGGCCTGTTCTGCAACGTCCCCTCCGAGCAGGTGGTCACGGCGCTGGATGTTCGCTCCATCTATGAAGTCCCGCTGGCGCTCGGCAAGGAAGGCCTCGACGCGATGATCCTCAAGCTGCTGGATCTGCCCTACCGCGACAAGGACATCCGCGCCTGGGAGGAGCTGGTGGAGAAGATCCACAACCCGCACGGCCAGGTGACGATCGGCGTGGTGGGCAAGTACGTCGGCTACGAGGACTCCTACAAGAGCCTCACCGAGGCGCTCGTCCACGGCGGCGTGGCCAATGACGTGGGGGTGAATATCCAGTGGGTGGAGGCGGAGGAGATGGAAAACGGCCGCCTGGAGGAGACCCTCTCCCGGATGGACGGCATTCTCGTACCCGGCGGCTTCGGGCTGCGCGGCGTGGCCGGCATGGTCTCGGCCATCCGCTTCGCGCGCGAGCACAAGGTCCCCTACTTCGGCATCTGCCTGGGGATGCAGACGGCCACCATCGAGTTCGCCCGCCACATGGCCGGCCTGGAGACGGCCGACTCGTCGGAGTTCAATCCCGAGACACCCCACCGGGTGATCTACAAGCTGCGCGATCTACTCGGCGTGGAGGAGATGGGCGGCACGATGCGCCTGGGCAAGTACGAGTGCATGCTGACGCCCGGCTCCAAGGCGTTCGAGGCGTACGGGCAGCGGCTCATCACGGAGAGGCACCGCCACCGCTACGAGTTCAACAAGGAGTACACCGCGCTGCTGTCTTCCAAGGGGATGCAGTTCAGCGGGGCGACGCCCGACGGCAAGTTCGTGGAGATCATCGAGCTGGAGAACCACCCCTGGTTCGTGGCCTGCCAGTTCCATCCCGAGTTCAAGTCGCGGCCGCTCAACGCGCATCCCCTGTTCCGCAAGTTCATCGAGGCCTCGCTGACCCATCGGATGGCCGGCCGGACCGTCAAGCGGCAGACGGTCCCCCCGCCAGCCGACAGGGGCAACGACGTGCTCAAAGAGCTGCGACTCTCGCGATGAAGCGAACGGGCGACCCGCTCGCCACGGCGCGCCAGGTGCTCGAGGTGGAGTCGCGCGCCGTGGGGGCGCTGGCCGCGCAGCTGGACGACCGCTTCCTGCGTGCGGTCGAGATCCTCTTCACCTGCAAGGGGCGCGTGGTGGTGACCGGGCTGGGCAAGAGCGGCCTGATCGCCCGCAAGATCGCCGCGACGCTGGCCTCCAGCGGGACGCCGGCCCTGTTCATGCACCCGGCCGAAGCGGTGCACGGCGACCTGGGGATGGTGGTGCCCGGCGATGTCGTTCTGGCGATCTCCAACTCGGGCGAGACGGCGGAGCTGCTGGCGCTGCTGGAGCAGATCAAGCGGCTGGGAGTGTCTCTCATCTCTTTCACCGGCAAGCCAGCCTCCACTCTTGCGACTCACTCCGACGTCCATCTGGACATCGGCGTGACGCAGGAGGCGTGCCCCATGGATCTCATCCCCACCGCCTCCACCACCGCGAGCCTGGCGATGGGTGATGCCCTGGCCATCGCGCTTGCTGAGAAGCGCGGCTTCTCCGAAAGCGACTTCGCCTCGCTTCACCCTGCGGGCAAGCTCGGGCGCAAGGTGCTCACCGTCGGCAAGGCGATGCACCACGGTGAGGCCCTTCCGGTTGTGCCGCCCGATGCATTGGTGCGCGACGCCATCTACGTGATGAGCGACAAGCGGCTGGGGATGACCACCGTCTGCGCGCCCGATCGCCGGCTGCTGGGGATCATCACCGACGGTGACCTGCGCCGCCTGATGCAGACTGTGCCTGATCCCCTGGCGCGCCGCGCAGGCGACGTCATGACGAAGACCCCGGCCACCATTGGATCGACTGAGCTTGCGACCGCTGCTCTCCATAAGATGGAAGAACGGCACATCACATCCCTGGTGGTGGTGGACGACGCCGGCCGCGCCGAGGGTGTGGTGCATCTTCACGACCTCTGGCGCACCCAGTTAATCTGACTCTGCACGGCAGGCATCGGCCCCGCGGCGGACCATTCCGGGTCGCCCCACACGCGGATCCCGTTCGACCACCTCTCCCTTCCCATCTCCCACGTCAGCCCCGCTGCTGCCCTTCCCGTGACTCTGATGATCCCCGCGTGGATCATGGCGTGATGTCTCAGGCAGACCGTGACCAGATTCCAGCGGTCGTCCGGTCCGCCGTGTGAGCGGTAGACGATGTGATGCGCATGCAGCTGCGCGCGCTTCGTGCAACCCGGCGCCTGACACTTCCAACCATCCCGAACCAGCACCGAATCTCTGCTGCTTTTCTTGCCCCACACCTTCAGGAAATCAGCCAGCATGACGGCGACACACTGACCATCCAGCAGCAGCCTGTCCAACAACGCCCTGATCCTTGCAAGCGCGATGTCCCACGCCCGGCAGACGGAGACCGGAGCCGAAAAGGAGACCTTCTTCTTCGGCCCCTCAGGCGACATGAGCTGTCCGAGAAGCTCTTCTGCATTTTCCGACAGAGCCTGATACCAGACCTCCGCCCGGCCGGCCATCGGGATGAGAGCCGCGCGGCCGACGCGCGCCGCACATCTTTGGATTTTCTGCCTGCTGCCCGGCTGCGGCGCCGGCTCCCATGCGAGAGCGGGTGGGTTGGTCGGGCGCTGCGGCGGCAGGCCCCCTTCGACTCCCTGCGACAGCACGCAGTCGACATCTTCCTGAAGCGATGCCAGAGTGCAGGTGCGCGCCCTGGCGATCCAGTCGGCCTGAGTCGTCGGGATCGCCACCTTGCAGATCTCGGCCGCCTCCAGGGCCGTGATCAGCCCGCACCGGAAGGCCTCGGCCACCCGGCGCAGTCCTTCCAGCCTGCGGGCCAGGCCGAGATGGAAGCCAAGGCTCGCCGGCGAGCAGTCCAGAGCCTGTCTCGCGTAGTCGGAAAGCGTGCGATAGCCAAGCGGCCTATGCAGCCCAAGCCGGGCCATCGTGCACAGCAGCCGGCAACGGTGCCAGGCGACGTTGCCCTCGAGCCGCAGCAGCCAGCGGATCCGGCGATCCATATCCGCGACGTCGACCGAGAGACCCTCGAGAGGGTCCACCCCCAGCTTCACATCTTCGGCGTAGCGGCGAATGTCCTTCAGCATCTCGGCGGCCTCCCCCATCGAGCGGGCCGCCCTGTGGGCTTCATCTCTTTCGTCTTCAGGCAGAAACGCCGGCACGCCGGTGTCGAGCGGCACCGACGAGGAAAACTCCGCCAGCAGATCATCCACGCACTGGGCCACGGGAATGTCGGCCCCTTCGACCCTGCGGCATGTCTCGATGGCCACCCGCCAGGCGCTGTCCTGGGCGTGGGTGGCCAGAAACTGCCGCCTGTCCCACGCTTCGTCGTTGGCTTCTATGACTGGCGGCTTTGGATCTGACTGGTCACCGTTGCGGGTCATGGCGATCATCTGCTTTGCCTGAGACACCGCCACCCTGCCGCGCCGCCACCGCCTGCCCAGCTCCTCCATCGGAGGCTTGTCGGGACTTCCCTCGATGGCCTTCTGGATCGCCACCAGATACTCGAAGCGCCTCAGGCCGTTCTGACGCAGCCCCTGGCGGACGTAGCTCTTGAAGCTGACATGGCCGAGCCGCTTGTAGCCGCGAGTCTGGACCATCAGATAGAGCAATCGGGCGAGACCAACCTCGATGACATGGGAGGCCGAGGCGATGTCGTGGAGGAGCCCTGCGGCCTGATAGGCACGCGCCTCGCGCCGGTGCCGGTTTGACATGGGCCTGGCGCGGCATGCGCATCGCGCGCTCGGGCGCGAAACGAGTCTTCTCCTCGACGAGAAGCATGGAAGCCCCCTGATGGAAGGCGGAGGGAGGATAGCTGACTCCTTGTACGTCAAGAGTTAATGAATGTCAAGCGAATTACTTCATATATAACACGAAATACTCATTTGGCCCAACTACGTGTTGAAACCTGGCGCGACCTCAGGCGCCGCTGAGGTATGATGCGCTCATGCGCAGCCCCGCACGCTTCCCCCTCGCCGCATGTGCCTGCCTGCTGGCGCTCGCCGGCGAGGCGTCCGCCAACTGCCAGGACGGAAGTGTCTACCCGATCACTCAGTGCACCACGGGAAGCTGGTTTGCCCCGCCCCCGCCGGGCTTAGGGCCTGTCACGACATTCTGGTGGCAGCTTGGGTTCGGCAATCGCAATCGGACAGCAACCAGTCCTGCCAACTCAGCCATCAACGGGACAGGATTTCAGCCGCCCTTGTCAACCGATGGATTCATCGGGAACGACAGCGGCCGGCTGGACACTCCGCAGGAGGTTGACCTTATTGATGCCTCGCCCTTTGGGGGCCCCTCCGGATCGCTCTGCTTTGGCGCAGGCACCAACTGGATCAACACCGGCTCTGATGGTTGTGCCGACAACAGCAAGGCGGGCAGCGGCGTCAGCGTTCCTGGTGGCAACACAGACGACAACCTCGTGAACCCATGGTGGGGCCCTTACGAAGGCCTTGGAGTTTTTTCGAGTCTCTATCAATTAGATGCTCCGATGGGCATCATTTTGACGGAAGGAACGGGAAGGTATTTCGCCGCCGCCTTTTTCGCCTCTCGCGACAGGCACGGCAACCCAAGTGATGCAAGTTCCGGCGACTTCAATGTCTCGGCGATCAACGACGGCGATCCCAATCCCACCGCTCCCGGCCGGAACAACATCATCCCCTGGCAGGATGTACCGCAATTCCGACAGATGTCGATCCAGCCGAACCCTCAGGATCCCAATGCGCCTGCCACCGTGACGGTAGGTTGGGATTCAGTTCGGATAGTCAGTGACAACTCGATACGCCCGAGCGGTCAACCTTTCGCTATCATCAATGCTGCTGGTGTCGGCGTACTGGATCAGGGCCCCCTGGTGCGCTTCATCCTGGAGCGGGCCCCAGTGATCGACGGCCAGGGCACGTGCGGCACCTTCGCGAGGGTCCAGGAGCTCCCCGGCACTCAGACCAGCACGACGATCGGTGGCCAGTGCAGCCAGATCTGCCTGCGGCTCAGAACGCTTTTCGGGCGCACGCCGGCTCAATCCACCGTGAGCCTCGCCAACGCATCCAGGGCAACGCTCGGTGACCTTGGCATCGAAGTCGTCAGTGAGCCGGTCCTGGTGCCGATCCAACCGGTTCCCGACGCCGATCAGGATGGCGACGGATTCTTCAGATGCATCGATGACTGCGACGACAGCCGGGCCGGAGTGCATCCCGGGGCGGTTGAGCAGTGTGATGGCCTGGACAACGACTGCGACGGGATCACGGACTCGGCTACGACTTCGTGCGGAGCTGGCTCCTGCGCCCGCAGCGGCCAATGCATCGCGGGAGTCAGCAACTGCGTCCCAGGCACGCCGTCCCCCGAGGTCTGCGACAACCAGGACAATGACTGCGACGGCACGGTGGACGAGTTCGTCACGGGCACCTTCAGCTGCGGGGTCGGCGAGTGCTTCCGGATGAGCCAGTGCATCGCCGGCCTGGACCAGTGCGTCCCCGGCTCGCCATCTCCCGAGCTCTGCGACAACAAGGACAACAACTGCGACGGCACCGTCGACAACTTCACCACCGCCTGCGGGGTCGGCGCGTGCAGACGCAATGGCCTGTGCTCCGCCGGGATCAACAGCTGCGTTCCCGGCGCGCCCAGCATCGATGTCTGCGACTCCGTGGATAACGACTGCAACGGCTTCGTGGACGACCGCGATGCCGACGGCGATTCCCACACCGTTTGCCAGGACTGCAACGACTCCGCCGCTTCCATTCATCCTGGAGCCACCGAGGTCTGCAATGAGATCGATGATGACTGCAACGGCATCGCCGACAACGACCAGTTCGGCACCGACTCCGACGGCGACTCGGTCCGCAATGCCTGCGACAACTGCGCCTTCGCGGTGAACCCGAGCCAGGCCGACGGCGACAGAGACCGGTTCGGCAATGCCTGCGACAACTGCATCTTCATTTACAACCCCAGCCAGCAGGATATCGACTCCGACCAGCGCGGCGACGTGTGCGACAACTGCCCCACGGAGGCAAACAGCTTCCAGGACGACACGGACACCGATCTGGTTGGCGATGTCTGCGACAACTGCCCGCTGGTTCGCAATACGGACCAGGGCGATGCCGACCACGACCTGGAAGGGGACACCTGCGACCTGAACGACGGCCTGGCGCAGCTGGCCATGGCGGCCGCCGGCGTCATCGCCTATCAGGAAGATGTCCAGTTCCTGGTAGTGAACATCTACCGCGGCTCCATGGCCTTCCTGCGCGCCGCGCACATCTACACGCAGGACCCGGCGGCGGTTCCCTCAGCGGCGCAGTTCTGCGGCCTGGGCGGCGGCCTGCTGTTCGACTCCTTCATCCCCGCTCCGGGGCAGGTCCAGTACTATCTGGCGACCGGGCTGGAGGGGGCCGGCGAGACCTCGCTGGGACGCGACAGCGCGGGCAGCATCCGCCCCAACGACAACCCCTGCCCGTGAGGGCCTTGCGTTACCTGAGAATCGGGCTCGAGGTGCTCGGCGTCGCCAGCTTCCTGCTGGCGCATGCTCCGATCATCTTCATCTACCTGCTTGGCAGCGACCTGGAGGGCGTCTCGAAGCCGCTCCACTGGGCGGCCATCGCCGCGGGGTATCTCGGCATGGTTGCGGTCATCTTGGCCCGCCGCCGATTGTTCCCGGGTCTCGCGCCCCGCGCCTTGCTGGATACCTGGCTGCTGGCGTTGCCCGTGGCGGTCTTCATCGCCTACGCGATGTGCGCCGAGAGGTGGCCTCTGCGCGTGCAGGGCTTCAACGCGCACGGCATGGGCGCAAGCGGCGGCGAGGTGAACGCGGCGCTGTATCCCTGGCTCCATGGGCTCATCTGGATCCTGGCAGCCCGAGTGTGGCGCCGTGCGATCCGCGCGCGCTGATCGGGTCAGCCCTTCCCCTTCTTCGAGTCGGCGATGAACTGGGCGATGCCGCGATCGGTGAGCGGGTGGCCCTCCATCTGGCGGACGACGGAGAAGGGGATCGTCACTGCGTCGCAGCCGCACAGGGCGGCCTGGATCACGTGGACCGGATGGCGCAGGGAGGCGGCCAGGACCATCGTGCTCCAGTCGGCGTCGTTGCGGTAGATCGCCACGATGTCGGAGAGGAGCTGGCCGCCGTCAAACGAGATGTCGTCGAGCCGGCCCACGAAGGGGCAGATCCACGAAGCGCCCGCCGCCGCGGCCAGGATCGCCTGGGCGGGCGAAAAAACCAGCGTCAGGGTGGTGGGGATCCCTTCCGAGGCCAGGGCGCGCGTGGCCACCAGGCCGTCGTGGTTGAGCGGGATCTTCACGTGGACATTCTTTCCCCACGCCGCGAAGCGCTTGCCTTCGGCGATGATCGCCGGGGCCTCCAGCGCCGTCACCTCGGCGTTGACCGGCCCGGGCACCACTTCGGCGATCGCCCGGATCGTCTTTTCCAGGTCCACCCCCGCCTTGGCGATCAGCGTCGGGTTGGTGGTCACGCCATCGGCCAGTCCCATGGCGCGCGCCTGACGGATCTCGGCCACGTCGGCCGAATCAACGAAGATCTTCATGGCTTTTTCCCCGTGAATGCGAGCAGGGTGGAGGCGCGCAGCCCCTTCTCCCGCAGCACCAGATCGATCACCTCACGCACCGCGCCGTGCCCCCCCGAGCGCGTGCACACATAATCCACCTCGGATTTCACGTCATCCACCGCGTTGGCCGGGGCGGCAGAGAACCCCGCGCGCCACAGCACCGGCAGGTCCTGCACGTCGTCGCCGATGTAGGCGATTTCGTATGGCTCCAGCGGGCCCTCGCGCAGGATCTCGCCGAACCCCTCCATCTTGTCGTGGAACCCCTGCTTGACGATGCTCATCGACAGCTCGCGCGCGCGCCGCTCCACCATGGGAGACGTCCGCCCCGTCAGGATCCCGACCTGCAGGCCGGCCTTGACCGCCATGGTGATCCCCATCCCGTCCTGGATGTCGAAGCGCTTGCTCTCCTGATCGGAGCCATCGTAGATGATGCCGCCGTCGGTGAGCACCCCGTCGACATCCAGAAGGATCATGCGCACGAGCGCCACCTTGCCGGCCAGCGCCGTCACCGCGCGGCCTCGGCCTCCCGCACGATCTCGGCCAGCCGGCGCGCGTGCGAGAGCATCCACTCCATGCGCGGCAGAGGGAACTGGCTGGCCGCATCGCACAGCGCCGAGGCAGGATCAGGATGGGTCTCCATGAAGAGCGCATCGGCGCCGGCCGCCACTCCCGCGCGAGCCAGGTTCGGGATGAACTGCGGCTCGCCGCCGCGCGGGTCCTTGCTCGGAGTGCCGTACAACCTGACGCTGTGGGTCGCGTCGTACACCACCGGCACGCCGAGATCCTGCATCACCGGAATGGAGATGAAGTCGTTGACGAGCCGGTTGTACCCGAACGAGCTGCCCCGCTCCGTCACCAGGATCTCGCGGCAGCCCGCATCGCGCAGCTTGCTCACCGCGCTGCCCATGTTGTGCGGCGCCAGGAACTGCCCTTTCTTCACGTTGACGGGCCGGCCGGTGCGCCCCGCCGCCATCACCAGGCTGGTCTGCTGACACAGATAGGCCGGGATCTGGATGAGGTCGAGCACCTCTGAGACGGGCTTCATGTCCGCCTCCCGGTGGACGTCGGAGGTGACCGGCACGCCGAACTCGTTCTTGATACGCGCCAGCAGCCTGAGGCCCTTTTCGAGGCCGGGGCCGCGGAAGAACTCCGAGGTGGAGCGGTTGTCCTTCTCGAAGGAGGACTTGAAGATGAACGGGATCTCCAGCTTGCGCGTCAGCCCGACGAGTGTCTCGGCGGTGCGCAGCATGAGATCGTCGGTTTCGATGACGCAGGGGCCCGCGATGAGCACCAGGGGCTTCCCCGCACCGATCGTGATGCCGGAAACAGTCGCCTGACGCCCCTTGCCTGATGATTGAGCCATGACGCCGCGAGTATACCCCACCCCCGCCCGCCTCCTGCCCGGCCACGCAGCCGGAACCCGCCCGCGGCCGGAAGCGTTGAGTCGGGCATGATCCGGCGGACCTGGGCACGTCTGCCCGTCGTGGTGCGCGCCATCCTGATCGGGATTCTGGTCGGGCAGGCCGGCACGGCCCCCGTGACAGGCGTCGTTGTCGCCAACATCAACCTGGCTCCCGGGATTCCCTGGTCTGTCCCTCTGGCCTGCGCCTGGCTCTGGCTCTTCTGGCGCTACGCCGGGGGCCATTGGTGGCCAGCCTCGACGGCCGCCACGCGGCGGATGCACCTGCGTGCACCGCGGATCCCGGCCGTCCTGTGGGGCTGGTCGCTGCTCGCCGGCGGACTGACCATGGCGGGAATCTTCGCGGCGAAGTTCGCGCTCGCGCGCGTCACGAGGCTGGGGTACGCATTCCCGGACCTGTTCGCGCAGGTGCCGCCCCTGACGATGACTGCCATGCTCCTGGCGCTGTCGGCGATGGCGGGGATCGTGGAGGAGGCGGCGTGGCGCGGCTACATGCAGTCTCCCATCGAGAGACGCCACGGCCCCGTCGTGGCGATCGCGGTGGTGAGCCTCCTGTTCGGCCTGGCGCACCTCACCGACCTGCAGCCGTCGATGACGGCGCTGCGGATGATCTTCATCCTGATCGCCGGCGTCTTCTACGGCGTGATGGCGCACATCATCGGATCCATCGCGCCCGGGATCGTGCTGCACGCGACAGGCGATGCCATCGGCATCGGGATTCTCTGGTGGCAGTCGCTGCGCCCGGCGGCCATGCAGCCGCCCGAAGCCGTGCTGCCCGGAGCCGATGCCCGCTCCTGGCTGCTGGGCATGCTGGCGTTGCTGCTGATCGCGGGCGGTCTGTGGGCGCTGCGGGCCACGGCCGTCGCTGCCCGGAAGCCGTGCTAAGATGCGGCGCCTTCCGGCCAGGCCACCCGGAGGCGCCCTGCACCCGGAGGATCCCCACCTGTGCGACTGTCGCCCGATGTCGGCGAGCGCGCCCGCCGTATCCGGCTGCTGCTTTTCGACGTGGATGGCGTCCTGACCGACGGGCGCATCAGCTTCCAGGCCGAGATGGACGAAGCCAAGTCGTTCAACGCCCGCGACGGCGTGGGCATCCGGCTGGCGCAGCGGGCCGGCCTCAAGACCGGCGTCATCACCGGGCGCGCCAGCATCGCCACGCATCGCAGGGCGACAGAGCTGGACATGCAGGACATCCACCAGCGGGCTCTCGACAAGCTGTCGGTCTTCAACCACATTCTCGGCAAGCGGCGCCTCAGCGCGCAGGCGGTCTGCTTCATGGGAGACGACCTGGTGGACATTCCGATCATGCGGCGCGTCGGGCTGGCGGCCGCCCCCGCCGACGCCGATCCCGCTGCGCGCCAAGTGGCGCATTTCGTCACGGAGCTGGACGGCGGGCGCGGCGCCGCGCGCGAGGTGATCGACTTCATTCTCAAGATCCAGGGCCGGTGGGCCCGCGTCACGCAGAAGTACCTGCAGGGGTGACCCATGCCGTTCATGCGCTACTTCGCCCTGATCGTCATCATCATTGTGTTTTGCCTGGCTTTGGTCTTCTCCATGCAGAACCGCAGCGAGGCCGCGCGGCTCACCTTCGGCGGCACCACCACCGAGCCGATCCCGATCTTCTTCATCATCCTGGGCGCCTTCCTGGTGGGGGTGGTCTTCACGAGCGTCATCGGCATCATCGAAGGGATGAAGCAGCGGGTCACCAACGCGCGCCTGCGCCGCAAGCTGCGCAAGCTGCAATCCGAGGTGGACGCCCTGCGCAACCTGCCGCTGTCGGGCCCCACCGATCCGGAGCGTTCCCCGGTGCCCGAATACTCCGACGAGGAAAGCGCCCTCTGATCCCGTGGCCCCACTGCCTCCTGTCAACCTGACGCTCCTGGCGCTGCTGGGCGCCGCCCTGGCCGCAGGCCTCGCCGCCGGATGGGGCCTTGCGCTGCTCTACCGCTGGTGGCAGCGCGACGAAGCCGAGGTGAACGAGGACTTCGCGCGGCTCTATTCCGAGGGGATCACCCACTACATCGCGGGCCGGCGCGACGAGGCGATCGAAGATCTGACGCGCGCCGCCCGGATGCGCACCGACGTGGTGGGCCTCTACGTGATCCTGGGAGATCTCTACCGCGAGAAGGGGCTCTTCGATCGAGCCATCCGCGTCCACTCGGGCCTGCTGAGCCGCCCCGAGCTGACCCGGCCCGAGCGGGCGCAGGCGCAGTCCAGCCTGGGGGAGGACTTCCGCACCGCGGGCCTGGTCGACCGCGCGCGCGAAGCCTTCGAAAAAGCCCTCGAGCTGGATTCCCGCAACCTGCAGGCCCTCAAGGCGGTGTCCCGCCTGAGCATAGAAGAACGACAATGGAGCCGCGCTCTGGAGCTGGAGCAGCAGATCATCCGCCTGGACCGCACCCGGAAAAGCCGCCCTCTGGCCTTCATTTACAACGAGATAGGCCGGGAGCACATGCGCCAGGACAGCGACCGGCAGGCGCTGCGCCAGTTCCAGAAGGCCATCGCGGTTGACGAGCGCACCTATCCGGCTCATATCTTCCTGGGCGACCTTCTATATAAGGAAGGTCGGCTGGAAAAGGCCGCTGAGCACTGGGAGCGGGTCGTGGAGCTGGAGCCGCGGCACCTGCACCTGGTCTCGGATCGGCTCGACAGCGTCTACGGCGATCTGGGGCGCACGGGCGATCTGGCGGCGCTGGCCTCACGGGCCGCGCAGCGGGAGGCGGGCGACTGGCGCGCGCGCGTGCTGCTGGCCCGGATGGAGATGTCACGGGGAGAGTACGAGGCGGCGTACCACCAGCTTCTGGACGCAGCGAAGGCCTACCCGCAGTCGCTGACCGTGCAGCAGGAGCTGTGGAAGCTGAGCATGGCGCGGGGCCTGGATCGCCGCGTGATTCAGGGGTACCTGGACCTGGTCAAGGGGATCAATGAGTTCGCCGACCCGTTCGTCTGCACGACATGCCGGTTTCGATCGATCGAGTACCTGTGGCGCTGTCCCCAGTGCTTCGAGTGGGACACCTTCAACGAGGAGCGCTTCGGGGGCGCATATACATGACTGACCTGACGGCGCAGCTTCCCCCGCGGGGGCCCCTGGGACCGCTCACCACCCCAACTCTCATCCAGTCTCTCTGCGGCGCGCGCGCCACCGGAACGCTCACGCTCGAAGACTCCGGGATCAGCAAGACCCTCTACCTGGATCAGGGCCGGGTGGTGTTTGCCACCTCGACTGACCCCGAGGATCGCCTGGGCCAGCTCTACCTCAGGCAGGGCATGATCTCCCTGGCCACGCTCAAGCAGGCCGCGAAGGTGGCCCTCACCAGCAAAAAGCGGATGGGAGCCTGGCTCGTGGAGATCAAGGCGATCCGCGGGCAGGACCTGATCTGGGGGGTGGCCGAGCAGGTGCGCTGCATCGTGATGGGGCTGTTCCACTGGACCCGTGGCGAGTATCAGTTCACCTCGGGCAAGCTGCCCACCGAGGAAGTGATCACCCTCAAAGTGCCCACCGGCGACTTGATCGTGGCGGGCATCAAGAGCATCGATTCCTGGTACCGGATCGAGGCGGCCGTGGGGGATCTCGATACCCACTATGTCAGCAGCCCGCGCTTCGAGGAGCTGGCGCGCGAGCTGAACCTCTCGCTGGATGAATGGACGGTGCTGTCCCGCTGCGAGTCGGGGGCGTCGCTGGCCGACATCTGCGAAGCCTCGGCGGGCAAAGATTTTGAGGTATGCCGGCTGATCTGGGCGTTCATGGTGGTGGGGCTGCTGCAGAAGCACGCTTCTACCGCCCAGGCCGCAACGGCCTCCGGTGACGCCCGGACGTCAAGTGGACGGGGGGCAGCCTAGCCGCTATGGTGACGGCAACGTAAGCCGGCAGGGTCAATCACAATGCATCCTAGCGAGGTCCAGCGCTCCATGACGACGAGAACTCTCCGCAAGCTTCAATTCCTTCTGTTGACTTTCCTTGTCTCCACCGTGGCCATCCTCGGCATGTCCGCGGCCGGCGGCAAGGTGCTTCCGCCCGAGCCGGCCGGCTCCGGCGCGCGGCCCGCCGCGGCGTCCGCTGCGCCGCCCGCGGACACGCCGTCCACGCAGGAGAAGCCGAAGGTGACTCCGGCGCAGCGCGGCGACACCCGCGAGCTGCCGGTCCCGCGCAGGGACCTCACGGCCCCCGGTCTGATGGCCATCCCGGACATCGTGGAGCGGGCCAACGACGCGGTGGTCAACATCCGCGCAACCGAGATCATCCGCCCCGGAAGCCGCGGCCCGCGGCGCTCCAATCCCCAGGATCCGTTCGAGTTCTTCTTCCCCCGCCCCGACAACCCCCGCCAGCCGCGCGGCCAGGAACAAGAAGACGACGACCAGCGCCAGGACAGCGGCGGCTCGGGCTTCATCGTGACCGATGACGGCTACGTGCTGACCAACTACCACGTCATCGAGGATGCCGACAAGGTGGTGGTGCAGCTCTCCGAAGAGAACAAGTCGTACGACGCCACCGTCGTAGGCACCGATCCCACCACGGATCTCGCGCTGCTGAAAATCACCGCGACGCGCAAGCTGGCCACCATCCCGCTGGGTGATTCCGACCAGGTCCGCGTCGGCGAGTGGGTCGTTGCCATCGGCAACCCGCTGGCCTACGACCACACGGTGACCGTGGGGGTTGTTTCCGCCAAGGGGCGCAAGCTGGCCGGCCTGTCGCGCGATGTCTCGCTGGACAACTACATCCAGACCGACGCGGCCATCAACCGCGGCAACTCCGGCGGTCCGCTGATGAACCTGCGCGGCGAAGCGGTTGGTATCAACTCTGCCATCAGCGTGGCGGGCCAGGGGATCTCGTTTGCCATCCCGATCAACATGGCCCGCGACGTCATGACACAGCTGCGGGACAAGGGCCGCGTGTCGCGCGGCTTCCTGGGAGTGACGATCCGCGACATCCAGCAGGAGCTGTCGCCCGAGGACCGCGAGTACTTCAAGCTCGAAGGGCGCAAGGGCGCCTTCGTCAATGCCGTCACGCGCGACCAGCCGGCCGAGCGGGCCGGCGTCAAGCCCGGCGACGCCATCGTCTCGGTGGACGGGCAGACCCTGGACGGCAGCGACGACCTGATCCGCACGATCTCCGGGAAAACCCCCGGCGCCGCAGTCTCGCTCGGGATCATCCGGGACGGCAGGGAAAAGACCCTCACGGCCGAGCTGATGAACCGGCCCGATCCATCCCGGGGCGGCGAGCGCGAGGAGACCGAAGAGCCACCCGCAGCCGGCTCCGACAGACGGCTGGGCGTCACCGTGGAGGACATCACGCCCCGGACGCGCCAGGAGTACAGGATCGACGATGACCTTTCCGGTGTGGTCATCACCCGCGTCTCCCAGGTGAGCGATGCCTGGGAAAAAGGACTGCGCGAGGGGGATGTCATCGTGGAGGTCAACAGGCAGCAAGTGGGATCGGTGGACAGCTATCGGGCGATCGTGGAGAAGCTGAAGCCGGGGGATATCATGGCCCTCTACGTTGCAACTCCCGGCGTGGACGTCAAGAGGTTCGTGACGCTGCGAGTGGGTGAGGAATAGTCCCGGCATAGTCCGTCCAGCCGATCTTTCATAAGCAACCGCCGGGCAGGAGGAAGAGTTCCTTCCTCCTGCCCTTTTTCTTTGGTGCCATGAAAGAACGCATCCTGGTAGTCGACGATGAGGCCGCGATCCGCGCGAGCCTCCGGATGATCCTGGAGCATGCCGGCTTCCGTTTCGCCGAGGCCGGCTCGGGACGCGAGGGGCTCGATGCGGCCGCCTCCGAGCGGCCCGACGTGATGATCCTGGACGTCAAGATGCCCGGCATGGACGGGCTGGAGGTGCTCGAAGCACTCCGGCAGCGCGGCGCCGACATCCCGGTGCTGGTGGTCTCCGGTCACGGCGACATCGACACGGCGGTGCGCGCCACCCGCCTGGGCGCCTTCAACTTCATCGAGAAGCCCTTCGGCGAAGAGAGGGTGCTTCTCGAGATCCGCAATGCCCTCGAGCACCAGCGCCTGCGCCGGCGCGCCGACGCGCTGGAGCTGGAATACGACCAGCACTTCGAGCTCGTGGGCGACTCCGGGCCGATGCAGCAGCTGCGCGACTTGATCCAGCGGGCGGCGCCGGCCGGCTCCACCGTTCTGATCACCGGTGAGAGCGGATCGGGCAAGGAGCTGGTGGCCCGCGCCATCCACCGCAACAGCAGCCGCCGGGACGCCCCGTTCATCCGCGTGAACTGCGCCGCCATCCCCGAAGACTTGATCGAAAGCGAGCTGTTCGGCCATGAACGGGGCTCCTTCACGGGGGCCACGGGCCGGCAGGTCGGCAAGTTCCTGCAGGCGGATCACGGGACGATCTTCCTCGACGAGATCGGCGACATGAGCCAGCGCGCCCAGGCCAAGGTGCTGCGCGCCCTGGAGACCGGCGAGATCGAGCCGGTGGGAGCCGCCAAGGTGATCACCGTCGATGTCCGCGTGATCGCCGCCACCAACAAGGACCTCGCCGCCGAGATCCGCCGCGGGGCGTTCCGCGAGGACCTCTACTTCCGGCTCAAGGTGATCCCGATCGAGTGCCCTCCCCTGCGCGCGCGCGCCCAGGACATCCCGCGGCTCATCGAGCGCTTCGCCGCCGGCTCCCCGCGCAGCTTCTCGCCCCAGGCGCTGGCCACCCTGTCGCGGCTCGCCTGGAGGGGGAATGTCCGTGAGCTGCGCAACGCCGTCGAGCGCCTGCTGATCCTGGCGCCGCTGCCCGCGGGCCGCAGCGTCATCGATCTTTCCGACCTTCCACCCGAGATGCGCGAGCCGGGATCGCCCGTGCGTGAGGAGGCCGCCGCATCCGGAGGCAGGCCGCGGTGGCTGCAGGAGACCACCACGCTCAAGGACTTCAAGGAGGCTTCGGAGAAGGAGTTCCTGCTGGCGATGCTGGAGCGGTTCGACTGGAACATCTCCCGCACGGCCAAGGAGATCGACACGCCGCGCTCGAATCTCTACAAGAAGCTCGAGCAGTACGGGATCGGAAAGGATCGCCTCGAAGCCGCGCGCGCGGAGGCACCAAACGGTGCGGATGAAGACGAGGCGGGAGACGGATCGCCATGAGCGTGCGGACCATACCGGAGATGTTCGCGCGTGCGGTGTCGTCTCCCCGCGAGGAGGCGCTGGTGCGCTGGGCGCGCGGCGCCCGGCATGTCTTCTCCTCGCAGGAGCTCGCCCGGCAGGTCGCCCGCACCGCCACCGGCTTCATGGCGCTGGGACTGCGCAAGGGGGATCGCGTCCTGCTGATCTCGGAGAACCGCCCCGAGTGGGCGGTCGTGGACTACGCCACCGCCTGCGCGGGCGGCATCCTGGTCCCCGTCTACACGAACCTGACCACCGCCCAGCTCAACTACGTCCTGGACAACTCGGGCGCCCTGCTGGCGATCGCCTCCAGCAAGGAGCTGCTCGAGAAGCTGCTGGCCTCCTGCCACGGGCTGGTGAATCTCCGGCAGGTGATCGCCATCGATCGCGACGCCCACGCCACCGATGTGATGCACCTGGAGACGGTGGGGACGATGGGCGACGACATGCTGCGCGACAAGCCGGCGGCGCTTCCCGAGCGCACCGCGAAGATCCTCGAGGACGACGTGGTCACCATCATCTATACCTCGGGCACCACCGGCCAGCCCAAGGGAGTGATGCTGTCCCACAGGAACCTCGTCAGCAACATCGAGACGCTGTGTGAAGCGCTCCCTTTCTCCGGCGAGGACACGGCGCTCTCCTACCTGCCGCTGTGCCACATCACGCAGCGGATCGCCGACTACTGCTACTTCAATCGCGGCGCCCGCATCGTGCATGTGGCGCTCGACCAGGTCGCCGAGTGCATGAAGGATGTCCAGCCCACCACCTTCCCCGGCGTGCCGCGCGTCTACGAGAAGGTGCGCGACGCCATCCTGAACCGCCTCGCGCACGGCCGGGTCGCATCCAGACTGCTGGGAACCTGGGCGATCGAGACGGGCCGGCGCGTGGCGGAGCACCGTCTGGCGAAGACCACTCCTTCATGGTGGCTGGCGGCGCGCCACGCGCTGGCCGACCGCCTCGTCCTGCGCCGGATCCGCGAAGGGATGGGAGGCCGGCTGCGGTTCGTGATCTCGGGCGGCGCGCCGCTCAATCCCGAAGTGATGAAGTTCTTCCTGTCCGTGGGCATCCAGGTGCTGGAAGGATACGGCCTCACCGAGACCACCGTGCTGTGCGTCAACCGGCTCGGCGCGTTCAAGCCGGCAACGGTGGGACAGCCGCTGCCGGGCTTCGAGATCCGGATCGAGCCCCAGGAAGGGGGTCACGCCGGCGAAGGCGAGATCGTGGTGCGCGGCCCCGGCATCACCCGCGGCTACTACCTCGACCCGCGACGCACCGACGAGGTGCTGGTGGACGGCTGGTTCCACACCGGAGATCTGGGACGCTTCGATGACGACGGCTTTCTGATGATCACCGGCCGCAAGAAAGAGCTGCTGGTGACCTCCGGGGGAAAGAAGGTCTCGCCGGCGCCGATCGAGCAGCTGATCGCCGCCCATCCCCTCGTGTCGCAGGTGGTGCTGGTGGGCGATGGGCGCAAGTACATCTCCGCGCTCCTGGTGCCGGACCAGGGGCGGCTGCGCACGCATTGCCAGTCGGCCGGGGTCGGCTCCGATGGCGCCTCCATGGAGGACCTGCTTCAGGACCCCAGTGTCAAGGGCCTCTTCGCGCGCATCATCGAGGAGTCCACGCGCGACTACGCCCGGTTCGAGCAGATCAAGCGGTTCACCTTGCTGCCGGGAGAGTTCTCCGTGGAAGGGGGCGAGCTCACGCCGACCTTGAAGGTCCGCCGCAGCATCGTCGAGCAGAAGTACCAGCAGCTCATCGAGCAGATGTACAGGGAGAGCTGACATGCCCAATCCGGTACTGATAGCAGGCGCAAGGACCCCCTTCGCCAAGGCGGCCGGAGCGCTGCGCCGGATGACGGCGCGCGACCTGGGCGTGGCGGCCGTGCGCGAGGCGATGGCCCGCAGCGGGCTGCTGCCGTCAGATATCGATTCCGTCATCCTGGGAAACGTCGGCTCCCCCGCCGACTCCTCCAACATCGCCCGCGTGGTGGCCGTCGCCGCCGGGCTGCCCTCCTCCGTCGATGCCGTCTCGGTGAACCGCAACTGCGCCTCCGGCATGGAGGCGATCGTCTCTGCGGCCCGCATGGTGGCCGCAGGCGAGGCACGTGCCGTGGTCGCCGGCGGGGTGGAGTCGATGTCCAACGTCCCGCTGCTGTATCCGGAGAGCTTCAAGGACATCCTGTTCGCCGCGGCGCGATCCAAGTCCGCGCTGCAGAAGCTGGCCGCCTTCGCCCGTCTCCGCCCGCGTCATTTCAAGCCGATCATCGGGCTGGAGGCCGGGCTGAACGATCCTCTCTGCGGCCTGAACATGGGACAGACCGGAGAAGTGCTCGCCGCCGAGTTCGGCATCAGCCGCCAGAAGCAGGATGCGCTGGCGCTGGAGAGTCACCGCCGCGCCACGTCCGCCGCCGCCAAGCTGCGCGAGGAAATGACGCCGGTCTTCCTGCCTCCCGACTGGGGGAGATCGCTGCACGAAGATGTCGGCCCGCGCGCCCAGCAGACGATGGAGGCGCTGGCGAAGCTCAAGCCATTCTTCGATCGCCGCAGCGGCACCATCACTCCCGGCAACTCCTCGCCCATCACCGACGGGGCGGCCGCCGTCGTGATCGCCGATGCCGAGACCGCGCGGGCGGCGGGGATCGCGCCGCTGGCGCGGGTGAAGGGGTGGGCGGCCGCGGGGCTGTCGCCGCGCCGGATGGGGCTGGGCCCCGCCTACGCCGTGCCGCGCGCGCTCGCGAGGACCGGCCTCACGCTGCGGGACATCGACTTGATCGAGATCAACGAAGCGTTCGCGGCGCAGGTGCTCGCCTGCGTGGCGGCGATGGCCTCGGAGCGCTTCGCGCGCGAGGAGCTGGGACTGCAGGCGGCCGTCGGAGAGATCGATCCGGAGCGCACCAACGTCAATGGCGGCGCGATAGCGCTGGGACACCCGGTGGGCGCCTCGGGAGCACGTCTCACGCTCACCCTGGCCCACGAAATGAAGCGGCGCGGCTCCGCTCTGGGGCTTGCGACACTGTGCATCGGCGGCGGGCAGGGGCAGGCGATCATCCTGGAGGCGGCATGATCGAGCTCTACCTCGACTCCGAAGCGGTCGCCGAGCTGCGGTTCGATACGCCCGGCGAGAAGGTGAACCTGCTGTCGGTCGCCTCGCTCAACAGGCTCAGCCAGCTGCTCGACGAGCTGGCGCCGCAGTGCGCCGCCGGGAAGATCCGCGCCGTGCTGCTGACTTCGGCCAAGAAAGGGGTCTTCGTCGCCGGCGCCGACGTGAAGGGGTTCGTGGAGGTCACCAGAGCCGGCGATCGGGCGGCCGCCTCCACGATGATCCGCTACGGCCAGAAGCTGTTCGATCGGATCGCCACGCTGCCGGTGCCCACCGTGGCGGCGGTCAACGGGGCCTGCCTGGGAGGCGGACTGGAGCTGGCGCTGGCCTGCGCCGCGCGCGTGGCCGGCGATTCCACCGACGTCACGATGGGCCTGCCCGAGGTCCGGCTGGGGATCATCCCGGGCTGGGGCGGCACGCAGAGGCTGCCCCGGCTGCTGGGCGTCTCCCGCGCGCTGGATCTGATCCTGACGGGCCGCAGCCTGACGGCAAGACAGGCGCTCAAGATCGGACTGGTGGATGCCGTGGCGCCCGTCGAGGGGATCCTGGCCGCGGCCCGGGGGGAGGCGCTGAAGATGGCCGCAGGACACGGACCACGGCGGCCTGCCTGGAGCCTGATGGATCGGAATCCGGCCACCCGCGCGCTGGTGTTCCAGATAGCGCGGCGCAAAGCCGCGGCCCAGACCAACGGCCACTACCCGGCGCCGCTTGCCGCCATCGAGGCGGTGCGCGCCTCCACGAAGCTCCCTCTGAAGGAAGGATTCGGCCGCGAGGCCGAGCTGGTCCTGCCGCTGCTTTTTTCCGATGTCTCGCGCAACCTGGTCCGGATCTTCCTGGACAGCCGATCGGGCGGCACCGAAGCCGCGGCGCCAGCGGCCGCGCGCGTGGAGCGGATCGGCGTGCTCGGGGCCGGCACGATGGGAAGCGGCATCGCCGCGGTGGCCGCCGTCGCAGGGGTGCCGGTGCGGCTCAAGGATGTCAGCGCCGAGGCGCTGGCGCGCGGCATGAAGCAGGTGCGCTCGCTGGCGTCGTCGGCCGCGCGCAAGGGAAAGCTCCCGCGGCACGAAGCAGCCCTGCGGGAATCGCTGGTGACCGCCGCAACGGACATGCGCGGATTCGCCCGCTGCGATCTGGTGGTGGAGGCGGTGGTCGAGGATCTGGGGATCAAGCGGGCCGTGCTCGCGGAAGTCGAGGCGGCCACGGGCCCGTCCTGCATCTTCGCCTCCAACACCTCGTCGCTGTCGGTAGCAGCCATTGCGTCGGGCGCCGCCCGGCCCGGCCGCGTCGTGGGCCTGCACTTTTTCAATCCGGTGGAGAAGATGCCGCTGGTGGAAGTGGTGCGCGCCCCTGCCTCCGAGGACGACGCAGTGGCCGGGGCCGCCGCCATCGCCCGAAAAATGGGAAAGACCGTCGTGATCGTGAAGGACACTCCCGGATTCATCGTGAACCGGATCCTGATGCCCTACCTGGCTGGCGCGATGCAGCTGCTTGTCAACTCGCGCGGCGCGCTGGACATCCGCGGGATCGACGCGGCCATGACGCGATTCGGGATGCCGATGGGACCCTTCACCCTGCTGGATCAGATAGGACTGGACGTGGCGGCCAAGGTGGCCGGCGTGCTGCGCGCGGCCTTCCCGGATCGCCCCGGCGACCCGCGGCTGCTCGAGGCGATGCAGCAGGCGGGCCTGCTGGGCGTCAAGTCGGGCCGCGGGTTCTATCAGTACACGCAGGGCAAGGGGTCCCCGAAGCGCGCGGCGCCCAGTCCCGAGCTGACCGGCCTGCTCGCCGCCCTGTCTTCAGGAGGCGCTCCAGGCCCGGCCGGGCCGCCCCCCGCGCCGGATGCCGCCGACATCGCCGATTCGCTGGTGGATGCCATGGTCAACGAAGCGGCCTGGCTTCTGGGTGACGGGGCAGTAGAGGGGCCGGCCGTGATCGACATCGCGATGATCTTCGGCACGGGGTTCCCCCCCTTCCGCGGCGGCCTGCTGCGCCACGCGGACGCGGTGGGACCCAGGCGGATCACCGAGCGGCTGGCCGCTCGCGGCCAGACGATAGCGCCGCTGCTGGCCTCCACGGAGCGCTTCTACACGTGACCATCCTGTATCTGTGCACCGGCAACGCGGCCCGCAGCCAGATGGCCGAGGCGTTCACCCGCGCGCTGCTGCCGCCGGGTGCTCCGGTGGAGGCGTTCAGCGCGGGCACAGTGCCGAAGGGTGTCCACCCGGAAACTGTCGCCGTCATGCAGGAGGCGGGCGTGGAGATCGCCTCGGCACGATCCAAGGGACTGGATGAGATCCCGGTGGAGCGGATCGACCTGGTTGTGACGCTGTGCGGCGACGCGCGCGACGCCTGCCCTTCTTTTCCGCGGCCGGTGCGACGGCTGCACTGGGGGCTGCGGGATCCCGCCGCGGTGGAAGGCAGCCCCGATCAGGTGCGCGCAGCGTTTCGCGCCACCCGCGACGAGATTCTCACCTGCGTGAAGCGCTTTCTGTTCGAGTTGGCCACCGACCGGAGGACCTGATGCAGCCCAGACCCGCACCACTTCCCTCGTTCATGCGGTCGCTGTTTGAAGGAACCATTGATGAAAGCCTCGTCCATCCCTACCCGGAACTCCCCGAGGCGGAGCGCGAGAACCTCGAGATGCTGCTCGAGTCCGTGCAGCGCTTCGCTTCAAAGAGGATCGATGCCCGCAGGTTCGATGAGACCGAGGAGATCCCCGCCGAGGTGCTGGCGGGCATGGGCGAGCTGGGACTGTTCGGCCTGACCATCTCCGAAGAATTCGGCGGCTATGGCTTCTCACTGGCCTCGTATGGGCGGGTGATGTCCGAGCTGGCTTCCCACTGCGGCTCCACGGCGGCCACCATCGGCGCCCACCTGGGGATCGGCTGCAAGGGGATCGCGCTGTACGGCACGCCCGAGCAGCAGCGGGAGTTCCTGCCGGGCTGCGCCAGCGGCGAGACGATCGCCGCCTTCTGCCTGACCGAGCCGTCGTCCGGATCGGATGCCGCCAACATCACGGCGCGGGCAACATGGGACGCGGGCTCTCAGAGCTGGCTTCTGAATGGCACCAAGCAGTGGATCACCAACGGCGGCATGGCGGGGCTCTACACCGTCTTCGTGCAGACAGAAGACACGAAGAAGGAAAAAGCGATGTCGGCCTTCATCCTGACGCGCGGCATGCCGGGGCTGAGCCACGGCAAGCACGAAAAGAAGATGGGCCTGCGGGGCTCTTCCACCACCGACGTCATCATGGAGAACGTCCGCGTGCCGGCCTCGCGCATGCTGGGCGAGCGGGGCGCCGGGTTCAAGATGGCGATGGAGATCCTCAACCAGGGGCGCCTGTCGCTGGCGGCGGCCTGCATCGGACCAAGCAGGACGCTCATCGCCTCGGCGGCGACGTTCGCGAAGGGACGCCGCGCCTTCGACCACACGGTGGCCGACTTCGAGATGATCAAGGCCAAGTTCGCCGAGATGGCGCTGGACACCTACGCCATGGAAGCGATGGTGGCGGTAACCGCGAACCTGGCGGGGCGCGGCGACTGCGACTTCTCGCTGGAGTCGGCGCTGTGCAAGATCCAGGCGTCCGAAGCGATGTGGCGCACCGTCAACCACGCCGTGCAGATCAACGGCGGGTTCGGCTACATGCGCGAGTACCCGTACGAACGAGCGCTGCGCGACGCGCGGATAAACCCGATCTTCGAGGGGACCAACGAGATTCTGCGCCTGTTCGTCTCCCTCTCGGGAATGCAGGGTCCCGGCCGGATGCTCAAGGAGGTGGGCAAGGCGCTCACCGAGCCGCTGGCGGGACTCGGAGCGCTCACCGACTACGCGACGCGGAGGATCCGGCGGGCGATCGGCTCGGAGAAGCTCGACTTCGCCCACAAGGATCTCAAGGAAGAGGCCGAGCAGGTGGAGAGGCAGGTGGCGGCCTTTGCCTCGGCGGTGGAGTCCGCGCTGCGGCACCACGGCAAGGAGATCCTGGCCCGCGAGTACATCCAGGAGCGTCTCGCCGACGCCGCGGTGGACCTGTTCGCGATGATCTGCGTCATCTCGCGGGCCACGACCGCGGGCACGCCGGAGCATATCCTCATGGCCCGCGCCTTCTGCGAGCGGGCCTGGCGGCGCATCCGGCGCAACCTGCGCCAGGTCGAGTCCAACGACGACGCCCGCACCACGCAGGTGGCCGAACTCGCCCTGGCCGGCGTCTGGCCGTTCTGATCAGTAAGCCGGATCCTCGAGGGCTCTCCGATAGTACATGGCGTGCTTTGGCTTATCGGAGAAAACCCAAAGCATGTCAACCGCCGGAGAGGCCTGCCGCCCTGGGACCTCCTGTGGGCCCAGGCGGCGCAGCTCCTCCTGCAGCACCTGGACGGCCTTCTCGATCTGGGCATCCCGGCCCGCGAGAAAGTCCTCCGGCGTGTTGTCCACCGGGACATCGGCCGGCACGCCGTTGTTCTCGAGGTTGGTCCCGCCCACGTTCCAGAGCCCGCCGCCCGGCGTGCGGATCTGCGAGCCATCCACGAGCAGGTAGGACCCTGTCCCAATCACCGCGCCATAGGTGGTGACGCCGACGGTCTTGCCCAGGCCGAGCGTCCTGAACCCGTCGGGGAAGACTTCCGCGTCGCTGGTGGAGCGCTCGTTCTGCATCACCACCATCGGTCCGAAGAAGCCCCGCTGCGGACGCGTCAGGTACGTCGAGTTGCGCCCGCGCGTGTACTGGTACTGGCGCTGCTGGAGGATGGCGAGCAGCTCCTGATCGATCCCGCCGCCAGGGTTGAATCGCTGATCGATGATCAACGCTTTCTTGAAGTGGTTGTCGGAGAGATCCCGCTCGAACTTCAGCAGCGCGGGGCGGTTCATCTGGCGGATGTGCAGGTAGCCGATCTCGCCGTTGGAGAGCTTCTCCACCATCGCGCGCCGCTCCTCCACCCACTTCTCGTACAGCAGCGTCGTGTGCGCGCCGGCGCCGGCAGGCTCCAGCCGCGTCGTCCAGGCCCCTTCGGCCGAGGGCTTCGAATTGAACGTCAGCTCCATCTTCCGGCCGGCGGCCATGCCGTAGAGACGCCAGTAGTTGTCGCCTGACTTCACCGGGATTCCATCGATCGCCAGCAGGTAGTCGCCTGATTTCACCCGGACGTAGTCACGGTCGGCCGGTCCGCGCTCGTAGATGTGCGTGACCTTGTAGTAGCCAGAGGCATCGGGCGTCAGCTCGAATCCGGGGAAACGTGTCCTGATGGCGTCGCGGTCGGGCTCGCCGCCGCCGCTGATCCCCGTGTGCGAGGCGTTGAGCTCTCCCAGGAGCTGGTTGACCACGTTGTGCAGCTCGTCCGGATCGCTCACGTCGTCGAGAAGGGCCTCGTAACGGCCGTGCATCTGTTCCCAGTCCGCGCCGTGCATCTTCTGGTCGTAGAAGCGGTACTTCATGATCCGCCAGGACTCGTTGAAGATCTGCCTGCGCTCCAGGTCGTAATCCACCTCGACTCTGACGGAGAACGGGACGCGCTTGCGCCCTCCCGACTGCCCTTCCCCGCCCCCCGTGCCGACCGACCAGATGCCGCGGCCTTCGCGGAAGTAGATCGTCTTGCCGTCCTTGGCGTACTGGAGCGAGCTGATTCCCGCGCCGAAACCCTGCGGGCCGTCGGCATCGGCCGGGGGAGGCTCCGACTGGGTGAGCCGCTGCTGCTTGTCGCCGTTCTCCTGGATGGTGTAGAGGGTCGAGACGGTCCTGTCCTCCTCCTGGCTGATGGCGACGAAGGCGTAGCTCTTGGAGTCAGGGGCCGGCTCCGCCGTGACGATGTGATCCGAGATGCGGGTCACCTGCCGGATGCGCCGGGAAAGACCATCCCAGTCGATCTTCATCTCGGGGAGCTTGTCCTTGTTGTCATCGTCCCCGTCGCCCTTCCTGTCTCCCCCCTTGTCATCTCCCTTGCCGCCGCGCCCGGGCTTGTCTTCGGCTGCCGCTTCCCGGGCCGCTTCCTCATCGTCGATGTCGCGCGACATCGGGTCTTTCGACTCCGTCGCCAGTGAGACGCTGTAGAGGGCCGCCGCGTTGTCGCGGATCGCCGCGGAGCCTCCCTGGACCAGCCCACCCAGGAAGATCAGCTTCTTGCCATCCTTCGTCCAGTGCGCGCCGCTGCTGGAAAACAGGACGTCGTCATCGAGCGGCCGCTCCTCGCCGCCTGACGCCGCCACGATGAAGACGTGCGGCCGCAGATCGCGATCGGATTTCGAATAGGAGATCCATTTCCCGTCCGGAGAGAACTCCAGCTGGATCGGAGCCGTCTCCGCCGAGGCCACCTCGCGGGCCGCCCCCGTCGCCGCATCGAGCACCCACAGCTTCCTGTCGGACGAGGTGAGGGCCAGAGACGCGCTGTCGGGCGACCATGAAAGACCAAACTTTTCGGTATCGGCATCGGTGAGCTTCTTTGCTCCCTCGCCCCTGGCGTCAGACACCCAGACCTCGTCGCGTCCCGAGGCATCGCTCACGTAGGCGATCCGCGCGCCATCGGGTGACCAGGACGGGCTGCTCTCCCGCGACGGGCCGCGCGTCACCCGCGCCGCCGTGCCCTTGTCCGTGGCGATGGTGAACACCTCGCCGCGCACGGAGACCACGGCGCGCTTGGTGGTCGGCGAGAGGTCGAAGCTGTCGGCCTCGTCGCGAAGATTCAGCAGATCCATGGCGTTGTCCTTGCCGTCGGAGCTGATGTAGATCCTCACTTCGCTGCTCTTGCCCGACGCGGTGTCCAGCTTCCAGAGCCCGAACCCCTCTTCGTAGACGATGACCTTCCGGTCTGCCGAGATGGAGGGATGAAACAGGGAGCCGCTGGAGTGGCGGGTCACCTGGACGGGCGCTCCTCCTGCAGCGGGGATCTTCCAGATGTTGCTCACCGAGCGCATCACTTCCGGCGATCCAGGCTTCGCCACGGTGTCGCGATCCGACACGAAGAAGATCTCGCCGCCGGCGTGCATCGGCCACATGTTGCTGGCCCGCTCCGCCTCCGAGACCTCGTTGTCGAGCAGCCTGCGGAAGGTGCGTGCCTTGGCGTCCATGGCCCAGAGGTCTCCGCCGTAGCTGCCGCGGTAGTGCTTGCGCCACCAGGGCATCGGGTGGCGGTTGAACACCAGCGTCCCGCCGTCGGGCGACCAGTTTCCCCAGGCTCCCCAGTCGGTGGGCAGCACCTCCTCGATGCCCCCTTCCAGCGCCACCTCGTACAGGTTGGGGATCCCCGGGAACATCACGCCGCGCGCGGATGAAAAAAGCACGCGCGCCGAGTCGCGCGACCAGCCGACGACCGTGTCGCCGGCGCTGTGAAAGGTGAGCTGGCGCGCCTCGCCGCCGCCTGCCGGGGTCACGAAGACATCGGTGCTGCCGTACCGATCCGACGAGAAGGCGATCCACTTGCCGTCCGGCGAGAAGCGCGGATTGGTGTCGCGCGCGGTGTGAACCGTCACTCTCTGCGGATTGCTTCCATCTTCGGCCACCACCCACAGGTCGCCCAGGTATGAAAAGACGATCCGGCCGGCGCTGTAGTCGGGGTGGCGCGGGATGCGTATGGGATCCGCGGCATGCACCGGCACAATCGACAGGAGAAGAGCCAGCAATCCGACCGAACGATGCCTCAAGGAGCGCGCCTCCCTCTGGCGGGATCGATTCCCGGCAGCCCCTGGGCCAGCATCAGGCTGTCGAGCGTTTCGGACAGTGAATAGACAACGCGGCTGCCATCGGGAGAGACCCCGAAACTCTCCGGCAGCTCACCGGCGAGAAAATCCCTGAATGGCCGCTTCGTCGAGTGCGAGTCCCCGCCCGGCGAGAACCTCTGTATGAAAAGGCCGTGCGCGCCTGAGGCGCTCACATCTGTGTAGACGAGGCTCCGGCCTTCGGGAGTCCACCGGGCGCGCGCATTCGGCGCGCCAGGGTCTGTCATGATAGGCGCGCCCACGATCTGTCCGTTGTCAACGCGCGCGACAAGCAGGCGGCGCGGCAAGGTACCGCTCCTGAAGGCCACATGGACGCCATCGGGGGAGACCTCCGGCGTGCTCCAGGTCCCTGCAACGATGCGCGCGGCGCCCGAGCCGTCGGCACGCATCTTCCAGACACCCGAGTGCGCCGGGTTGGTCGAGTTGTAGACGATCCACTCGTCGCCCGGCGTTGTGGTCGGGTTCTCCGCATCGACTCCATCCCGGGAGAGCTGCCGGGCTCCGGTGCCATCCGCGGCGCAGGTCCAGATCTCGAAGTGTCCGCCGCGATTCGAAGACCAGAGAATGCTTCTGCCATCGCGAGTGAAGGCCGGATCCCAGTCGTCGGCGGGATCTTCCGTGATGCGCCGGATCGCTCCCGACTCCATCGAGATCTTCCACAGATCCAGATTGCCTCCCCGGCTCGATGTGAACAGGACCCACTGGCCGTCCGGCGAGAAGACCGGCTGCCGGTCCACACTCTGGCCGCGCGTCAGCCAGCGCGGGCCTTCTGCCGCCGCGGCACCCTGCAGCGCGCTCTCAGCCAGGTTCTGGCGCAGCGAGGGGACAGCCATGACAAGCGCCCCTGCCCTGAGGATGTCCACCTCCCGCGCCATGGTCGGCAGCCACATCCGGACCTCTGCCTTCCCTGAGGCGACATCCTGGACCACCACCCGTCCAGCTTCCTGGCTCGAGGTGGCGGAGACAAAGCTCTCAGCCTGCGCGTAGACGAGCGCCGCTCCTGAGCCCATCCAGGCCAGAGACGAGAGCGTTCCCTCCGGTGGCGGCGGGATCAGGCTGCGGGTGCTTTGACCGCTGGCATCCACGAGAATAATGGTCTCCGGGGAGTTCTCGGACCTGCTCGTGACGCACGCGAGCGTGCGGCCATCCGGAGACCATCGCACAGAGCTCAGCACTGTCAGCGGCACCCTGGTGATCTCGCGGCTCTCGTGTCCCGACACATCCACACTGCCCAGCACGCTGAGCAGACCGCCTTCATTGACTTCGTCGCGGAGAAAGGCAATCCGCTTTCCGTCCGGCGACCAGTCGCCGGAGCGCGCATCCTCGATGATCTTGCGCGGCTCTCCCCCGACGACCGGGATCCGGTAGAGCGACAGCTGCTCTTCATCGGCCCGGGTGAACAGGACCTGGGACCCATCGGGAGAGACCCGCGGCTCGGAGTCATCCGGCCCGCCGGTCAGCGCCACCTCGTCACCGCCCGGAAACTGCTTGAGCCAGATCTGCGACCGCCCCTCGCGCAGCGTCGTGTAGGCGATCAGTCGTCCATCCGGCGACGCGGAGGGCTCGGCGTCCTTTCCGGAGTAGCTCAGGTATCGCAGCGTGGGTGGCGTGGAGGACGTCCCAGAGCCCAGGCGCGCTCCTGCCACCGCCCCGAGCAGCAGGCCCGCCCCGATTCCTCCCAGAACGAGACCCGCCGCCCGCCAGGTGCGGGACGAAACGGCCGCACCGGCGGGAGCCGATGCGAGCGCCCCCGAGCTGGAGACTCCGGAGACCGCTTCCAGGTGGAAGGTCAAGTCGCGGGCGCTCTGGAAGCGCTCCGCGGGATTCTTCTCCAGACAGTGATCCACGAGACGCGTCAGCGCCGGGGCGATCCCGGAGTGAGCCGGCGGGAGCGCCGGAGGCTCTTCCTTCAGGATGGCCGACATCGTGTCCGCGGGGGTGTCGCGCCGGAACGCCATCCGTCCCGAGAGCATTTCGTAGAGGATGGCTCCGAACGCAAAAATGTCCGATCGATGATCGACAGGCATCCCGCGCACCTGCTCGGGCGACATGTACCCCATCGTGCCCATCACGGTGCCCGGACGCGTGCCCGCGTCCACCGTGGGCGACGCCGTCAGGTCGCTTCCCTCCGCGGGGGCCACCTTCGCCAATCCGAAGTCCAGGATCTTCACCTGCCCGTCACCGGTCACGAAGATGTTCTCGGGCTTGAGGTCCCGGTGGACGATCCCCTTGTCGTGGGCGGCGGCGAGTCCCCGGGCGATCTGCGCCGCATAGTCCAGCGCCTTGCGGGGCGACAGAGGCCCCCCGTCGAGCCCGGCGCGCAGGGTGCGGCCCTCGAGCATCTCGGTGACCGCGTAGGCGGTCCCGTTCTGGGTGCCGATGTCATGGATCGCCAGGATGTTGGGGTGGGACAGCGCGGCGACCGCCCTGGCTTCACGCTCGAAGCGGGCGACGGCTTCCGGGTCGGATGCCAGCCGGGCCGGCAGGACCTTGATGGCGACATCCCTGCCCAGGCGGTGATCGCGGGCGCGGTAGACCTCCCCCATCCCTCCTGCCCCAAGGGGATCGAGGATTTCGTAGGAGCCGAGGCGGCTTCCGGCAGCCAGAGACATGAGGCGGCAGGATACCAGAGATCCCGCGTCCGGCGGCCTTCCTCACGAGTCGGGATAGACTGGGATCACTGAAACCAAGTATGATTCGGGTGCGTATCGCCTCGAAACCTACTCTGCTCAGGAGCACCCGCCATGATTCGAGCCACTTCCAACGGCCTGCCCGGCCGCATGATCTCCATCTGCTTCGCAGCCGTTCTGTCGGCGACACTTTTGCCGGTCTGGGGGGACCCGGTGGCCGGTGAGCCCACACCACCGGAGATCCAGAAGGGGATCCAGGCGGCGCTTCAGGCACGGGCATCGGCCCTGTACGGGGAAAAGAACGATAAGGGCGAAAGCTACAAGCGGGGCTACTACTCGAGGCTTTTCAAGAAGCTGGATGGCGGCACCTACACTGCGGGCTTCAAGGTCGACACGGCCTTTGCCGATCACATGGTGACCGAGCGATACACCTACAGTCTCAAGCAGCAGCCTGACGGCGCCTGGAAGATCACCGGCGAGAAGCTGGAGGACACCTACAAAGGGCTCTATCGGGTCGCCTACGAGAAGCGGGAGTGCTTTGCCTTCGATACCTTCGCATTCAAGCGCGAGGGCCTCGAGATCACGGCCTCCAAGGGGTCACTGTGCCAGTCATACCTGAACGAGCAGCCGTACGGGATGGGTCTCGCGGGCGCCCAGCTTTCGTATTCCTACGCGCCGCCGGTTGACCAGTCGAGCTGGCTGTACAAGCTGCTGCGCAAGGAAAAGGGGGCCGATCTGGTGTTCGATCCCAGGTACGTCCTGGCCCTGTGCGACGCGGCATCGTGCCAGCAGATCCGTGAGAAGGCATTCACCGGGCTCAAGCCGATCGGCTACGAGCAGGTCCACCAGAATCTCAAGGACGGCATCGCCGAGCTCGACGATGCATTCGAGGATGGAATGCGCGACAACCCCTTCTTCGGATTCAGGCTGCCGTTCGAGGCCGATCACACCTACTGGGTGATGTCCATCCGGAAGTCAGGGCCCACGGAGCACTGGCTTCGCGTGGCCTTCGACAGCTACGAGCCACGGGAGGTCGCCGTCCTGGTTTCAGGCGTGCTGGGGCCGCTCTACCGGTACCACGGAGAGCAGACCCGCGCCAGCGGCGCCAATCCGTTCGATCTCGAGTACCGGCCCGACGCCGACGCGCGCGACTTCGAGATCACCAGCGTCAAGGGGGAGGTCAGCCTGGGCTTCGACTTAGGCGAGACGCTCACCGGCGACGTGACGTTCGGGATGAACACCAAGCGGGAGATCCGGGAGATCCCCTTCGCCATCGCCCGCGTCAGGCAGGGTGACACGAACACGGAATCAAAAAACCCGCAGCTCACGATCAACACGCTCCAGGATGGTGAGGGCAACGAGATGACCTGGGTCCGCACGGGAGCCTCGGCGGGGCTCGTGATCCTCCCCAAGCCGGTTCCCGCGGGCACGCCGCTGACGATGCGGATGCAGTTCGAGAACAGGGACAGCATCTACAAGCTGACGCCGACCTTTTCCTTCGTGGACCGCGGAGGCTGGCTGCCTTTCGTGAGGTTCGCCGATCTGATCAACGAGTTCGATCTCACCATCCGCGTGCCCTCGAAGTATCAGACTCTGGGGATCGGCACCAAGGTGTCCGAAGAGATCAAGGATGGGGCGAGTATCACCCGCTGGGTTGCGGACAATCCAGTCTCCTTCCCGACCATCATCTATGGCATCTACCAGGATGAGAAGGCCGGATTCCCTGCCAAGAAGCTGGATGGGACACCGATCGAAGTGACCATCCATGTGGACAAGGACAGCATGGGCCGCTGGCAGATCGCGCCGCGATCGCTCAGAAAGTTCGCCGACGACGCCGCCAACTCGCTGAATCTCTACGCGAAGATCTTCGGCGTGGACTACCCCTACACCAAGCTGGATCTGGTCAATGACGCGTTTGGCGGCTTCTACGGTCAGGCCCCATCCTCGATCATCTATCTCGGCAGCAACGCGTTCATTAGCAAGGGCCTGACGGGCAGCTTCGCCGGAGGCAGCTCGACCTCCATCAATGAGTTTCAGGACTCCCTGGTGGCACATGAAGTCGCGCACCAGTGGTGGGGCTCGGTGGTGGCCAACTCGAATTTCCACAACTACTGGTTCATCGAGAGTCTCGCCGAGTACTCCTCTGCTCTGTTCATGGAAAACGTCTACGGCCGTAAGGTCTACGAGAATAAGGTGGAAGCCTGGCGCGAGGAGATCCTCGAAAACGATATCCGTTCCGGCGTGCAGGACAGCTACACCGTCTGGGCGGGGCCGGGCGGCTTCGGCCCCTACCGCGCCAACCTCTATGCCAAGGGTCCCTACGCTTTCCACATCATGCGATCCACGTGGGGCGACGAAGCCTTCTTCAAGTTCCTGAAGAATCTGGCCGCGGAGACCAAAGGCAAGGAGATCGTTACGCGCGACATCCAGAGAGTGGCCGAGAAGTCGTTCGGCGCCAATCTGGACTGGTTCTTCGACCAGTGGCTGCGCGGCGTCGGGCTGCCCGAGTTCACCTTCACGTACAACGTCCGGCCCGCCGAGGATGGCAAGCAATACGTGATCGAGGGGGAGATCTCGCAGCGCATCCTGATGAAGCCGGCAATGGCTGTCAAAGAGGAGATGGAAGGACGCTTCTTCAAGGGTATGGTGCCGATCACCGTCGTGGGCAAGAGCGGCAAGGAGTACCGCAAGCGCGTGCTCATCGAGACCGCCAAGGTTCCGTTCAAGTTCAACGTGCCGGAGCAGCCCAAGGAAGTTGTTTTCAACAAGCACGGCGAGTCGCTCGGCTACGACGTGAAAGTGGTCGAGACGTCTTCGATGTGACCCAGGCCCGATGACGCCGCTGGAGCCGGTCATCGGGCTGGAGGTCCACGCCCAGCTCTCCACGACGACCAAGATCTTCTGCGGCTGTCCGACCCGCTTCGGCGCGCCGCCCAATACCAACGTCTGCCCGGTCTGCCTGGGGATGCCGGGGGTGCTTCCGGTGCTCAACGGCAAGGCGGTGGAGTACGCGGTGAAGGCCGCCCTGGCCACCGGCTGCACCGTCAACCTGCGCTCCATCTTCGCCCGCAAGAACTACTTCTATCCCGACCTGCCGAAGGGGTACCAGATCAGCCAGTACGAATCTCCGCTCGCGGAGCACGGCCGTGTGCCGATCGAAGTGGGGGACAACGGCGGCCCGCGCGCCAAGGAGATCCGGCTGACCCGCATCCACATGGAAGAAGATGCCGGCAAGCTGGTCCACGACGGGATGCCTGACTCGGACACCAGCTCCTACGTGGACTTCAACCGCTCCGGCGTGCCCCTGATCGAGATCGTCAGCGAGCCCGATATCGAGTCGCCCGAGGAGGCGCATGCCTACCTCACGCGGCTGCGCTCCATGCTGGTCTATCTGGGGATCTGCGACGGCAACATGGAGGAGGGCTCGCTGCGCTGTGACGCCAACGTCTCGGTGCGTGAGAAAGGAGCGAGCAGGCTGGGCACCAAGGTGGAGATCAAGAACCTCAATTCGTTCCGCAACGTGGTGCGCGCGCTGGAGCACGAGATCGCGCGCCAGTCGGAGGCGATAGCGCGCGGAGAGAAGATCCGGCAGGAAACACGCCTGTTCGACGCGGATGGCGGCGTGACCGCGCCGATGCGCAGCAAGGAAGAGGCGATGGACTACCGCTACTTCCCCGAGCCCGATCTGCCCCCGCTGGTGATCGACGAAGAATGGATGGACCGCATCCGCGGCACTCTTCCCGAGCTGCCGCACGCGCGCCGGGCGCGCTTCATGCGCGACTACTCACTGACCGCTCAGGATGCGTCGTTCCTGACGCTGGAGCGGCCGCTGGCCGACTACTACGAGGATGTGGCCCGCGGATCGGGCAACGCAAAGGCGGCCGCAGCCTGGGTGACCACGGAGCTGCTCGGCCGGCTGAATGCCGCCAAGAAGGGCATCCAGGAGTCGCCCGTGGGACCGGCGCCTCTGGCCGCGCTCATCAAGCTGATCGACGGCGGCACCATCTCGGGCAAGATCGCCAAGACTGTCTTTGACGAGATGATGGCCACGGGTGACCCGCCGGATCGCATCATCAAGGACAAGGGGCTGGTGCAGATCTCCGACGAAGCCCCGATCGTCGCCGCCATCGAAAAGGTGATGGCCGAAAACCCTGCCCAGACCGCCCAGTACCGCTCCGGGAAGACCGCCACCCTCGGCTGGTTCGTGGGCCAGGTCATGAAGGCCACCGGCGGCAAGGCAAACCCCGCCCTGGTGAACAAGCTGCTCAAGGAAAAGCTCGGCTAACCGGCGGCATGCACCCGCTGCACCAGCAGGGAGACATTCTCCACCGGCGTTTCGGGCAGAATCCCGTGCCCCAGATTGAAGATGTGCCCTGGGGCTGGCCCTGCATCGGCCAGGACAGCGTCGATCATCGGCGCGAGTGACTCCGCGGGGGCCAGCAGCGCGACCGGGTCCAGGTTCCCCTGGACGGCGCGATCCGGGAAGACGCGCCGCACGTCAGCCAGCGGCACCCGCCAGTCCACTCCCAGGACGTCGCCGCCCGCCTCGGCCATCAAGGGGAGCAGCCCCGTGCAGGCTGTCCCGAAGTGGATCGTGAGCAGCCCGCGCCTCCGCGCCGCCTCGAATGCCCGGCGCGTGGCCGGCAGGACATGCCGCCGGTACTCCGCCGGGCTCAGGCAGCCGACCCAGCTGTCGAACAGCTGCACCGCGGCGGCCCCGGCTTCAGCCTGTGCCTCCAGGCAGGCAATGACGAGATCGGCCAGCCGCTCGAGAAGATCCGTGAAGACACGCGGTTGGGTGTGCATCAGGAGCCGCGTACGCCGGAAGTCGCGGCTTGCGCCTCCCTCCACCAGGTAGCTCGCCAGCGTGAAAGGCGCCCCGGCGAACCCCAGCACGGGGACCCGTCCGGCCAGAGCATGCCGCATCAGCCGGATCGTCTCGAACAGGTAGCCGATCCGATCCAGCCTGTCGGGCTTCTCGAGCGCCGCGACCGCGGCCGCATCGCGCAGCGGCCGCGACACCACCGGCCCGCGGTTCTCCACGATGTCGAACTCCACCCCCAGCACCGCCACCGGGATCAGCAGATCCGAAAACAGGATCGCCGCGTCCAGGTCGAAGCGGCGCATCGGCTGCATCGCGACTTCACAGGCGAGCTCGGGATCGCGGCACAGCGACAGGAGCGAATGCTGCGCGCGCAGCTCCCGGTACTCCGGCAGGTACCTGCCGGCCTGCCGCATGATCCAGGCCGGCCTGCGATCCACCGGGAGCCTGCGGCAGGCGCGGACAAGCCGGTCGTTCATCTGTGTGGGCCCCTCCTGCATGGACAGGTCTTCTCGAGTGACGCCCCATCATGGTAGCCGTTGCCTGCGCATGAAGGGCGTGTCAGGCGCTAACATGACGGCTCCATGCACAACCCGCTCACCACGCTCGCCCGACTCGGCCAGAGTGTCTGGTACGACAGCCTCCGGCGGGCGCAGATCTCCTCGGGGCATCTCGGGAAGATGATGCGCGAGGATGGCCTGCGCGGCGTGACCTCCAACCCGACCATCTTCGAAAAGGCCATCGGCGGCGGCAGCGAGTACGACGCCTCGCTGAACCGGCTGGTGCGGCGCCGCCTTCCCACCGAGCGTATCTGCGAAGCCCTCATGGTGGAGGACATCGCGGCGGCGGCCGACACGCTGGCGCCGGTGCACAGGAGCACCGGAGGACGAGACGGATTCGTGAGCATCGAGGTCTCCCCCACCCTGGCCGCCGACACGCGCAGCAGCATCGGCGCCGCGCTGCACCTGGTCAAGGCGCTGAGCAAGGGCGGCCGCCCGCGGCCCAACATCATGGTCAAGATCCCCGCCACTAACGAGGGGATCCCGGCCATCGAGGAGCTGCTGGCTGCCGGCGTGAACATCAACATCACGCTGATCTTCTCCAGAGATCAGTACATGCAGGTGGCTTCAGCCTGGCTGCGGGCGCTCGAGCGGCGCGTCTCGGAGGGGCTCCCGGTGCGCGGGATCGCCTCGGTCGCCAGCGTCTTCGTCAGCCGGATCGACACGATGGTGGACGACATGGTGGCAGAGAAGATCTCAATGACACCGGCGGATTCCGTCCGCACCGGCCAGCTCAAGGCGCTGCTGGGAAAGACCGCCATCGCCAACGCGAAGATGATCTACCAGGATTTCAAAGGGATCATCGCCTCGGACCGCTACATCCGGCTGGCGGCGCGCGGCGCGGCGCCGCAGCGTCCCCTGTGGGCCAGCACCGGGACCAAGAACATCAACTACGCCGACACGATGTACATCGACTCTCTGATCGGTCCCGACACCATCACCACGATGCCCCCGGCCACGATGGATGCCTACAGGGATCATGGCAGACCGGCGGGCCCCACGATCGAGAAGGGGCTCGACGAGGCCTCCGTGGTGCTCGACGCGCTGCCGCTGGCCGGCATCAATCTGTCCCTGGTCTGCCAGGCTCTGCTGGCGGCGGGTGTGCGTTCGTTCTCCGACTCATGGGAGATGCTGCTGGAGTCGACCCGCGCCCGTAAGCAGGCGCTGCTGCAGAAGATGGAGCAGCGCCAGACGCTCAAGCTGGGTGCGCCTCAGGCCGCGGCCGACGCCGCGATCGCAAAGCTCGCTCGGCAGGACTTCGTCAGGAGATTCGTGGCGCGCGATCCCACCCTGTGGAAGCCGGACGAGGCATCCGGCCGCATCATCCGCAACCGGATGGGGTGGTTGTCGATCGCCGACAAGATGCTCGATCACGTCGAAGAGATCGGCCGGGTGGCCGACGGAGTACGGCGCTCGGGATTCCGCCACGTGGTTCTGCTGGGGATGGGCGGCAGCAGTCTGTGCCCCGACGTGCTGCGCCAGGGGTTTGCGCGCGTGAAGGGATACCCGGAGCTGCTGGTGCTCGACAGCACCGACCCGGGCGCGGTGCGCGACGTGGACCGGGCCATCCGGCCGGATCGCGCGCTGTTCATCGTGGCGTCCAAGTCGGGCACCACGACCGAAAGCCAGATGTTCTTCCAGTACTTCCACGACCGAGTCGAGCGCTCGATCAAGCGGGGCAACCCGGGGGATCACTTCATCGCGATCACCGACCCCGGCACGCCGCTGGAAGAGCTGGGCCGCGTGAAGCTCTTCAGGCATGTCTTCATCAATCAGGCGGACATCGGCGGGCGCTACTCCGCGCTGTCGTACTTCGGCATGGTGCCGGCCGCATTCATCGGCCTCGAGATCACGAAGCTGCTGGATCGCGGCGAGCGGATGATCCAGGTCACCCGGCCCAGCCTGCCCATCGCCGACTGCCCCGCGGTCGTCCTCGGCGCCGCGCTGGGCGCCCTGGCGAAGCAGGGGCGCGACAAGGTGACCTTTGTGGCCTCGGCGCCCATCGCCAGCTTCGGCTACTGGGTCGAACAGCTCATCGCCGAGAGCACGGGCAAGGAAGGGCGCGGCATCGTCCCCGTCGAAGGAGAGGCGCTCGGGCCGCCGACGCTGTACGGAGCCGACCGTGTCTTCGTCCACCTCAAGCTTCGCGGTAAGTCGTCGGCTCCCGTGGAGCGAAGCCTCGGGGTGCTGCGGCGCGCCGGGCATCCGGTCATCACGATCCTGCTGGAAGACCTGTACGATCTGGGCTCCGAGTTCAACCGCTGGGAGATCGCCACGGCCGTGACCGGCAGCCTGATGCAGATCAACCCCTTCGACGAGCCCAACGTGAAGGAGAGCAAGGACAACACCAACCGCGTGCTGGACGGTTTCAGGAAGGACGGGCGCCTGCCGGAGGCGAAGCCCGCGCTGCGCGATCACGGGATCTCTGCGTTCGGGTGGATGCCCCCCGGCGAAGGAAAGACCCCCGCCAGCCTCGCGGAGCTGATGTCGGCCCTGTGCGGCGCCGCGCGCAAAGGAGACTACATCGCCCTGATGGCCTGGCTTCCCATGCGCCCGGAGATCGCGCGCCGGCTCGCCAGGCTGAGGCAGCTCCTGCGGGCCCGCACCCGCGCGGCCACGACGCTGGGCTTCGGGCCGCGATTCCTGCATTCTACGGGGCAGCTTCACAAGGGGGGCGCGGGCAACGGACTGTTCGTGCAGATCACTTCCGACCACCGCTTCGACGTGGCGATCCCCGGCGAGCCGTTCTCGTTCGGGGTGCTGCAGGCGGCCCAGGCGGCGGGCGACTTCGAGTCGCTGTCGTCGCGCCGGCTGCGCGCCCTGCGGCTGCACCTGGGCGGACACGTGGAAAAGGACCTCGACAAGCTGGCCGCCGCACTGGCCGCTGCCAGGATCTGAGAAAACCAGGAGAGCGCCGCCATGCAGATTGGATTCGTCGGACTGGGCAAGATGGGTGGATTCATGGTGGAGCGCCTCCTGGGCGATGGCCACGAAGTGGTGGCCTTCAACCGCTCTGCCGAGCCGGTGGCGCGCGTGGTGGCGAAGGGGGGGCGCGGGGCCGCATCGTTGGCGGAGCTTGTGGCGGCCTTGTCTCCGCCCAGGGCCATCTGGCTGATGGTGCCGGCGGGTGACACCGTCACGAAGATGATCGACGCGCTCGCGCCGATGCTCGCCCCGCGTGACATCCTGATCGATGGCGGCAATTCCTGGTACAAGGATTCGGCGCTGCGGGCAGCGGCGCTGGCCGCACGCAGCCTGCGCTTCGCCGACTGCGGCACGAGCGGCGGCGTCTGGGGGCTGCGCAACGGCTATTGCCTGATGGTCGGCGCCGAGCCGGAGACCTTCAAGCATCTCGAGCCCGTGTTCAAGTCACTCGCCCCGCCCGACGGCTACGCCCACGTGGGCAAGCCGGGCGCCGGCCACCTGGTCAAGATGGTCCACAACGGGATCGAGTACGGCATGATGCAGGCCTACGCGGAAGGGTTCGACATCCTGAAGGCCTCCCCCTACGGCCTCGACCTGGCAGGCATCGCCAGACTCTGGAACCAGGGAAGCGTGGTGCGCTCGTGGCTGCTGGAGCTGGCCCAGCGCGCCCTGGAGGAGGATCCGGGTCTTGCGAAGATCCAGGGATTCGTGAGCGATTCGGGCGAGGGGCGCTGGACCATCCAGGAAGCGATCGATCGCGATGTGCCGGCCCCGGTGATCACGCTGTCGTTGTTCGAGCGGTTCCACTCGCGCCGGCCCGAATCATTCGCCGCCAAGCTGCTGGCCGCGCTGCGCAATCAGTTTGGCGGGCACGCGGTGAAGCCCAATTAGGCATGCCGAGCATGGCGGGCCAGGCCGTCCTGGCGGGCGACATCGGCGGCACCAAGGTGCGGCTGGGGCTGTACGACGCCGCATCGATGGCGACTCTCCGGGAGGCGACGCTGGCCAGCCGCGATCACGCCGACCTGGAGTCGGCCTGCCGGGCGTTCCTGCGCGACGCCGGCCTGTCGCCGGCTGCGGCCGCGTTCGGCATCGCCGGGCCGATCGTCGAAGGCCGCACGCAGACCACCAACCTCCCCTGGGTGATCGAGCGGTCCTCTCTCGAGCGTCTGCTGGGCTGCCCTGTGGCGATGCTCAACGATCTGGAATCAACCGGCCACGGAGTGGCCGCGCTGAAGCCATCCGAGATCTGCGTCCTCAATGAAGGAGACGAAGTGGCCCGCGCGCCGCGGGCACTCATCGCGGCCGGCACTGGCCTGGGCCAGGGCTACATGGTCTACGACGCCGCCCACGGCCACTACGCGCCGGCCGCCTCCGAAGGAGGACACAGCGACTTCGCGCCGCGCGACGAGATCGGGATCGATCTGTGGCGCGCGCTGGCTGCGCGTCACGGCCATGTCTCGGTGGAGCGCGTCGTGTCCGGGATGGGGATCGTGACGATCCTCGAGCACCTGGCGGCTTCGGGCCGGCACGCCGTCTCCGCCGCGCTGCGCGACGAGATGGCGGCCGGGGATCCCGCCGCCGTCATCTCCCGCGGCGCGGTGCAGGAAGAGGATCCGCTCTGTGAGGAGACGATGAACCGGTTCATCACGGCCTACGGCGCCGAGGCGGGGAACCTTGCCTTGAAGACGATGTGCCTGGGCGGGCTGTACGTGGGCGGCGGCATCGCGCCGCGCGTTCTTCCATTGATGCTGGGTGGACGCTTCATGGAGGCATTCACCGACAAGGGCCGCTTTGCCGCACTGATGCGGCGCATCCCGGTGCGCATCATCCTCAACGACAAGGCATCCCTGATGGGCGCGGCGCTCGTTGCGGCCCGCATGGTCCGGACCGATGCGAAGGAGACGGCATGACGGCACGCTGGACGGCGATGGGGCTGTTGCTGGCTCTGAGCTTGTGCCCGGCGCTGCCGGCTGGCGAGGCGGAAGATCCGGCCCTCACACGCGCCCGCAAGCTGCTGAGCCGCTCCATCCTGATCGACGGGCACAACGACGTCCCGTGGGCGATCCGGGAGTCCAAGACGGCGCCGATGGACGTCGAGGCATACGACCTGCGCCAGACCACCCCGGGGCAGACCGATCTGGCCCGCGTGCGCGCGGGTCTGCTCGGAGGGCAGTTCTGGTCGGTCTACGTGCCGGGCGAGGACTCCGGCGCGGGATACGCGCGGATGCAGCTCGAGCAGATCGACACTGCCCTGCGCGTGATCGCCAGGTACCCTGAGGCGCTCGGGCTGGCGCTGACGGCGGCCGATGTCGAGCGCGTCTTTCGGAAGGGGCGGGTGGCTTCCCTGATGGGGATCGAGGGAGGCCATGCGATCGAGAACTCCCTGGGAGCGCTGCGCGCCTACCATGATCTGGGCGTGCGCTACATGACGCTCACGCACAACGTGACACTGGACTGGGCCGATTCCTGCGTAGGCGAGCCCAGGCACCTCGGCCTGACCCGGTTCGGAGAAGAAGTGGTGCGCGAGATGAACCGGCTGGGGATGCTGGTGGATCTGTCGCACACTTCACCGGGGACAATGGACGACGCGCTGCGCGTCTCCGAGGCGCCGGTGATCTTCTCGCATTCTTCCGCCCGGGCGCTGTGCAACGTCCCGCGCAACGTGCCCGACGAGATCCTCGAGCGGCTGCCGGCCAACGGCGGTGTCGTGATGGTCACCTTCGTGCCGGGCTTCGTGTCGCAGGAGGTCGCCAACGTCACCACGCCGCTCTTCGCCACCTACCGCGAGCGCACCGCCAACGTGAAGGACATCGCCGAACGGGAGCGGATCCGCACGGAGATCTTCGCCGGCGCGGTCATCCCGAAGGCGACGCTCGCGCAGGTGGCGGACCACATCGACCACATCCGCAAGGTGGCGGGCCCGCGCCATGTCGGCATCGGCGGCGACTTCGATGGCAACGACATCTGGCCCGTCGGCCTCGAGGACGTCTCCAGGTACCCTGACCTGTTCGCGGAGCTGATCCGGCGGGGCTGGTCCGACGAGGACCTCACGGCGCTGGCCGGCGGCAACGTGCTGCGGGCGCTGCGCGCCGCAGAAGAAGTGGCCGCCCGCTCCCGCGCCGCGCGGCCCCCTTCCATCGCCACGATCCAGCAGCTCGACGCCCAGCCGACCCCCGCTCACAACTAACCATCCGCTCCTCAGGAAGGCCGGTGCCGGCCCCACGTTGATCCGGGAACGCCCCATGGGTAGGATCCGCCCCGACCCGAATCAATCCCATCGGCCCTTCCTGAGGAGAACGCGATGTTTGACAGGCAGTCCCTGCTCGACTACGCCGCCTCGCAGCGCCGCAGCTTCGAAGAGACGCTGCGCGACCTGGTGGAGATCCCCACCGTCTCGAACAATCCCGACCGCAAGGCCGACGTGGCGCGCGGCGCCACCTTCGCGGCCGAGCTGATCCGCCGGGTGGGCGGCGAGTCACGCCTCATCGAAACCAAGGGCCATCCGATCGTGGCCGGCTCGTTCGGGTCCAATCCCTCCTGGCCCACCGTCACCATCTACAACCATCTCGATGTGCAGCCGGCCGAGGTCGCCGATGGCTGGAGGCCGGAGCTTCCCCCCTTCAAGTTCACCCAGCAGGGGGATCGCTACTTCGGCCGTGGCACCACCGACGACAAAGGCCCCGCCATGACGGCGCTGTGGGGGGCGCAGTATGCCCGCCGCCACGGCGCCAAGGTCAATATCAGGTTCCTGTGGGAGTGCGAAGAGGAGATCGGCAGCCCGCACTTCGAAAGCACCATCCGCACGGAGAAGGACTCCCTCGCCACCGACTCGGTGATCGTCTCGGATACGGTCTGGGTGTCACGGGCGCGTCCTGCCTGCCCCGCCGGCCTGCGCGGCCTGCAGGGATTCCGGTTCACGCTCGAAACGGGCCAGACCGATCAGCACTCCGGGACTTCCGGCGGCGCGGCGCGTAATCCGGTGGCCGAGCTGTGCCAGCTCGTCGCGGAGATCTTCGACGCCAAGACCGGCAAGGTGAAGATCCCCGGCTTCTACAAGGACGTCGTGCCTCCCACGAAGCAGGAGCTGGCCGACTTGAAGAAGTGCGGCTTCTCCACCGCGGCCTTCAAGAAGGACCATCTGTTCAAGTCGCTGCGCGTGAACGACCCGCTCGAGATCATGAAGCGGGTCTGGTGCCTGCCAACCTTCGAAGTGCACGGTATCGCCGGCGGCTACACCGGCCCGGGGATCAAGACGATCGTGCCGCCGCGTGCCACGGCCATCGTGTCGTGCCGGCTGGTGCCCGACATGAAAGAGACGAGGATCATCCGGCTGGTGAAGGACTTCGTGCGCAAGAAGAACAAGGACGTGCGGATCGAAGTCGAGCACGGGCTGCCTGCCTTCAAGGGGCACACCACCGGGGCGCACCCCGACGCCATCAAGTCGGCCGTGAAGTTCGCCTTCGGCCGCGAGCCGGTCTTCGTGCGCGAGGGAGGCTCCATCGGCGCGGTGCTGTCCATGGAGCGGGTGCTCAAGGCGCCGGTCTATTTCCTGGGGCTGTCGCTTCCCGAGCACGGCTACCACGCCCCCAACGAGAACTACGACTGGCAGCAGGCACAGGGGGGCATGCTGGCCTTCGCGGAGTACTTCCGCCTGGCCGGCGAGCTGGGCCGCAAGCGTTGAAGTCCGGCGCAAAAGCGGTCGTCGCGCTGGCGGCGCTGCTGTGCTGCTTTGCGGCGCCGCCGCCGGAAGGCCACTGGGAAGGCGAAATCAAGCTGCCGACCGGAGGCCTCAAGGTCGACGTCGATCTGTCCCGCAAGTCTGACGGCTCCTGGAGCGGCGACATCTCCATCCCTCAGCAGGGGGCGAAGGACCTGCCCCTCATCAATATCGCTTTGGATGGAGACAAGATCGGCTTCGAGATCCAGGGTATTCCGGGCACACCCACCTTCAAGGGCAGGCTGGGCGCCGACGGCGCGCTGGCCGGCGACTTCACCCAGAGCGGGCAGACCCTTCCTTTTTCGCTGCGCTTCGCCACGGCGCGTGAGCCGCTGTCGGGGTTCGACACCTTCGTCGCCGAGGCGCTGCCGAAGTGGAATGTGCCGGGCCTGGCGATGGCAATCGTGGTGGACGGCGAGGTGGTGCTGTCGAAGGGATATGGGCTGCGGGACGTGGAGCACAAGCTGCCCGTGACGCCTCAAACACTCTTTGCCATCGGCTCGGCCACCAAGGCTTTCACCACCTTCACGATGGGGACTCTCGTGGACGAGGGGAAGATGGAGTGGGACAAGCCAGCCGGCACCTACATCCCGTGGCTGCGGTTCGAAGACTCCTATGTCACCGAGCGGATCACGCCGCGCGATCTGGTGACGCACCGATCCGGCCTGCCGCGCCACGACCTCACCTGGTACAACTCGCCGGCCACGCGCGAGGATCTGGTCAGGCGGCTGGCCTTCCTGGAACCGATGACCGGCCTGCGCGAGCAGTTCCACTATCAGAACCTGATGTACCTGACGGCGGGCTACCTGGTCGAACAGGTCACCGGTGCGTCATGGGAGGAAACCGTCCGCCAGCGGATCTTCGCGCCGCTGGGGATGGCCTCGAGCAACTTCTCGGTGGCGGATTCACAGAAGGCCGCCGATCACGCCCTCCCCTACGACGAGCGCGACGACATCGTCAAGCTGATCCCCTTCCGCGACATCACGACGGTGGGACCAGCCGGCTCGATCAACTCCAACCTGGACGACATGATCCGGTGGGTCGGCATCCACCTGTCTGACGGCACCGCCGGCGGGAAAAAGGTGATCGGCAAGGGGACCCTGGCCGACCTGCACGCGCCCCAGATGGTGCTCACCGAGCCGGCCGAGCGCCCCGAGCTGCCGATCACCAGCTATGCCCTGGGGTGGTTCGTGCAGCCCTACCGCGGGCACGCGCGGCTGCACCATGGCGGCAACATCGACGGCTTCGCGGCCCTTGTCTCGTTTCTTCCCGATGACCGGATCGGCATGGTGGTGCTGACCAACATGAACGGCACAGGACTGCCCGAGATCCTGATGCGCCATGCGATGGATGAGATGCTGGGACTCCCTCCGATCGACTGGAACGCCGAAGCGCTGGCCCGCCTCGAGGCGAGCCGCACCGCCCGCAAGGCAGGCGAAAAGAAGAAGGAAATGGCCCGGGTCAAGAGCACCCGGCCCGCGCACGACCTGCGCGAGTACGCCGGCGAGTACGAGCATCCCGGTTACGGGATCATCAAGGTGGCGATCAACGGCGGCGATCTCTCGCTGACCTACAACGGCATCTCCGCGCCGCTGCAGCACTGGCACTACGAAGTCTTCAGCTGCGGCCGCAACGAGCAGGACCCGGCCTTCGAGGACCAGAAGGTGATGTTCCTGACCAGCATGCGCGGCGACGTGGATGGGCTGCAGTCAGCGCTGGAGCCCCAGGTAGCCGACATCGTCTTCAAGAAGAAGCTGGACGCCCGGATGCGCGACCCGCAGTATCTCGCGCGGTTCGTGGGCGAGTACGATCTGCCCGGCCAGGCCGTCCGCATCGAGCTGCGCGGCTCGGTCCTGACGCTCAACGCACCCGGCCAGCCCCAGTTCGAGCTGACCCCTGCCCGCCTCGACGAGTTCGTCCTGAAGGAGTACTCCGTGATCCGCATCACCTTCACCACTGACGCAGCCGGCGCCGTCATCGAGGCGATCTTCGATCAACCCAACGGGATCTTCACGGCCAAGCGAAAAGAGTAGTGCACCTCAAGACCGGTCCCGGTCGAGATTGGTGGGTTGTGTTTGGATCGCATGCGCTGCGGAATCGATCACCCGCAATGGTGAAGCGCCGGCACGACGAGACAGGTTCAGTGCGTCCCGTAGTTCAGCTCGCCGGCTTCGATGGGGATGTCGAGGCGGTTGCCCTCGGGTGGCAGCGGGCAGGTGGCGTAGGGAGTGAAGGCGCAGGGGGGCGTGTAGGCCTTGTTGAAGTCGAGGACGACCTTGCCGTCGGCGGGCAGGTCGGCGTAGAGGAATCGCCCCGCGCCGTAGGTCGCCTTGCCCGCGGTGGTGTCCTTGAAGATGAAGAAGAGCTGCCTGGCGCCGGGGGTCTCCATCACCGGCTGAAGGGACAGGCTCCTGCCGCGCAGCTCGAACCGGACCACGCCCGGGCTGGGCATCTTCTCTGTCTCACCCAGGATGTTGGGGACGGGGATCTCCCGGGGCGCGTCGAACGGCTCGAAGCGTGCCGTGACTCGCCAGGATTCCTCGATCGGATACCAGTGCAGGCCGGTGAATTCCTTCCTCATCTGGCTGTCCAGGTCGCGCATCCGGATCGCGAACCGCTCGCCGCGCTTGATGACGAACATTCGCAGGCGGCCCATCTCCAGCACCTCGGGCTCGGGCTGAGTGTCGTCGCGCAGGGAGGCGGTGGTCAGCGGGGCCGGATTCCCCTGAAGCGTCGCCGCAACACCGGGCTCGATCGTCACGCTGCAGCGTCCCTGCTGAAGGAGGAACACGCCGGCGCGCGGAGGCGCCGAGCCCTCCGGCAGAACGATGTCGTTTTCGGGAGCGGTCCCGAAGCGGTTGTCCCCTTCCTTGAGCCAGAAGAGCCCCGCCACCGTCAGCCACCCGGTGTCCGACTTGAGGCGCGTCTCGCGCTGCGTGCGCCACTTCTCGATCTCCTCGAGATAGGCGCCGCCGGTGGAAGCCATCACGATCCCCATCAACCCTCCTGCGATCAGGAGCCCCGATACCGTGCGCATGCGCCCAGTCTACACGGCCCCGGCTCCGGCCACCACGCATCCTGTAGAATGCGCCGCCTGGAGGGCCTATGAGGCACATGCCGCGCCATCGCCTGATCGTATCCATCACTCTTCTGTTCGCCGCCGCAGCTCCCTGCCACGCCGGTGTCACCGCACTGAAGGCCGCCGCCCTGATCGACGGCTCGGGAGGAGACCCCGTGCGCCCCGCCATCATCCTGGTGCAGGACGGCCGCATCACGGCAGCCGGCAGCAAGGTGGAGATCCCGGCCGGGGCGGAGATGATCGATCTGCCGGGCGCCACGCTGCTGCCCGGCTTCATCGATTGCCACGTCCACCTGCCGGGCCGCCACATCGGCGAGGGGCTCAACTGGGAGGATGCCTCCGTGCGCGACCTGCCGCAGGAGGCGGCCATCCGCGGCGTGCGCAACGCGCGCCTGACGCTGGAGGCAGGCTTCACCACGGTGCGCAACGTGGGCACCGCGGATTTCTCCGACGTGGCGCTGCGCGACATGATCACCGCAGGGGTGATCGTGGGGCCGCGCATCATGGCCGCCGGCCACGCGCTCGGAATCACCGGAGGCCATTGCGACACGAACGGCTACGTTCCGGGTATCTTCGAGCCCGACATCGCGCGGGGGATCGCCAACGGTATGGACGGCGTGACGGCGGCGGTGCGCTACCAGGTCAAACACGGCGCCGATGTCATCAAGTTCTGCGCCACGGGAGGGGTGCTGTCAGAAGGGGACGCCGTGGGAGTCCAGCAGTACACCTTCGAGGAGATGAAGGCGATCGTCGACGCCTCCCACATGACCGAGCGCAAGGTGGCCGCCCACGCCCACGGCAACGAAGGGATCAAGGTGGCGGTGAAAGCGGGCGTCGACTCGATCGAGCACGGCTCCACCCTCGACGATGAAGCGATCGCCCTCATGAAGCAGCACGGGACCTATCTGGTTCCCACCCTCATGGCTCAGGAGGCCGTGGAGAAAGCGGTCGCCGACGGCGTGCTGACCGGCCTGCGCAAGGAGAAGGCAACCTTCATCGCGCCGATCGCCCGGGCTTCATTCAAGAAGGCCGCGGCCGCCGGGGTGAAGATCGCCCTGGGGACGGATGCAGGCGTCTTTGCACATGGACGCAACGCCCACGAGTTCACCCTCATGGTGCGCAACGGCCTGCCGGCCGCGCGGGCCATCGTGGCCGGCACCTCGGCCGCCGCCGATCTGCTCGGCCTGTCGGCAGAGATCGGCACGCTCAAGCCCGGCATGCACGCCGACATCGTGGCGGTGAGCGGCGATCCGCTGGCCGACATCACGCTGCTGGAGAAGGTCTCCTTCGTTATGAAGGATGGGCTGGTGGTCCGGAAGCAGTAGTAAGGGTTAACCCGGACAATTCATGAAGCTCCTGCTGCGACCGCGGATCTGCTCGCCATGCCGGGCGTCCTCGCGGCTCGGCCAGGAGAGGTGTTCGATCCGAAACCGCGCAGACTGCAATTCCAGCGTGAGTGATTCGCCGGAATCACGTCGCCGCCGGCAAGTCCGGCCAGCCTACGGGCATGTTCTGGCCGGGCGGGGGGCAGCAGCCGCGTTGACTCCCACACGCGCGCTCGCTTGTGGGCATGCGTTTTCTGCGCGCACGAGGTAGTAGCTGATCGAGTCTGCGGGCGGTCCTGAGGGATCAGCAACGCTTGTGAGCGCCCCGTCTGTCATCAAGCAGGAAGCCGCGGCTTCGAACGAAGCGGGCGCTGGCGCCTTCAGCACATCGTAAACCACGTGCCTGCCGCCAGGTGAAGCTGGTGCGATCCATGTGAGCGTCTCCGGATGCGAGGTCCACCCAACGTCGCTCACCTCGCCGGGTTCCGCCCACACCGTCGGGTCGGACAGGCGGCAGTCGTTCAGATCCGGGGCTCCGTCCGCGTCGGTGTCCAAGGCTGCCCCGTCACATGCCGCCCCGTTGATCGCAAGGTAAGCCTCCCCTTGCTTCAGCGACATGACGCAGTCCTCGGCCTGTCCTGAGCCGGGGAGATCCGCTCTCACGCACACACGCATCACTCCGTCCCGTGCTCCAGACAAGTCCACCAGCCCGGGAAGATGCGAGCCGCTGAAGGGGACGACCGACGCCTGGTACTCCTCGCCCAGCGGCGCAGCGACCAGAGCGTCGATTGAAAACGCATCCTCCAGGTATTCCCCCACGCATTGGTCCGGCTCGGTGCAGAAGCCGCCACGCGCGTCCACGAGGCACTCCAGTCGATTCAGACCGCCGCTCTGGATGACGGCCCTTGCCCAGCCGAAGAAGGTCCCGTCCCACATCCCCGGCAGGCTCGGGGCCCCGGGCTTGCGCAGGGTAATGACATTATTTCCTGCCAGCCTCCACGCCCCCCTCACCACCTGCATGTCCGGTGTGTACGACTTCAGCGGCGGAACGCACACGCAGTCCACGGAGTCGTCGGTGAAGGCCCCCAGAGACACGCCATTGAGGAGGAACTCAAGATCCTCGACGAACAGGCAACTGGTGATATTGAGGTAGATCGTCAAGGCGTCGGGCGCCGAGTACGTGCTGCCGACAATCCGGATCTCACCGCTGACGCCTTGCTGTACCGTCTGGATCCGAGCCTCCATGCAGTCTCCGCCGTCCGAGGTCACCTCGATGCAGGCTGCCGTTTCCTGCTGGGTCGGATTGGCAATCTCCAGGCAGGTGTCGCAGCGATCTCCCGCGCCGTCTGCATCCACGTCACTCTGCCCTTCGTTGCCCACCGTGGGGCAGTTGTCGCAGGCGTTGCCCACCGTGTCGCGGTCAAGATCATGGCGGCCGTCATCGTCGTGAAAACCGTTGCAGTCATCATCCCGGCCGTTGCAGACCTCCGGAGCTCCAGGGTACACCGTCGCATCGGCGTCGTCGCAATCTCCCTCGCAGGGCCTGTAGTCGTCATCGTCCCTGTCCGGCCCCTCGCCGACGACGAAGCGTCCGCCGCGCCTTTCCCAGTCCCAGACGATCATCTCGCGGCCGGTCCAGATGGCGGCATACCCCACCAGGGGGTCGGCGGCCCCCTGCTGCGGCATCGGCTTCCACCTGTCGGTCTGCGGGCTGTAAATGGCCCCGCCATTCTGCAGGTTGCTGCGGACCGTCTTGCCTCCCCAGACGATCATCCCGTCTCCGGTCCAGAGGGCTGTGTGTCTTTCGATGCCGGGAGGCTGGCCCTGCACGCTCATAGAGCGCCATGTGTCAGCGGCAGGATCGTATCGGCCGCCGCCTTTCAGCACAGGGCCTCCCCACACAATCATCTCAGTGCCCGTCCAGACGGCTGTGTGGCCTTCGCGTGGCTCGGGAGCCGACACCAAAGAGATGCCGCTCCACGAGTCCGTCAACGGATCATAGGCGACACCGTCGTTCAGAGACCGACCGTTCCCCCGCCCACCCCATACGATCAGCCGGGTTCCAGTCCAGATCGTGCTGAATCCCCCCCGCGTCGAGGGCGCCCCCTGAGTGGTCATCGGCATCCAGGCATCGAGCCGGGGATCGTACCGGGCGCCTTGGTATCCGTCCCAGCCCATCAACTCGCTTCCCGTCCACACGGCCCTCGAGTCAATGCGAAGGCCCCCGGTTGAGGCGATCGGCCGCCATGAGTCCGTAGCCGGGTCGTATCGACCTCCGTCCGTGAGAAATAGAGGGTTGGCCAGCGGGTTTTGACCTCCCGCCACGATCATCTCGGATCCTGCCCAGACAGCCGCATGGGCTAAGCGGGGCCGCGGCGCACCCAGACTCGAAATCGGGATCCACGCGTCGATGACAGGGTCGTACGCGGCGCCTTCCCCTGACGGGAGCGACCAATCGCGACCGCTCCAGACGAGCAGGCGCGTGCCGGTCCAGACGGCAGAGCCGGTGGCTCCTCCCGGCTGCATGGTTGGTGTCCAGGCATCCAGGAGGGGGTCGTACTTGCCTCCGGAGGCCAGTGCTCGGAAGGAGTCCCCCCCGAGGATCAGCATCTCACGCCCCGTCCAGACAGCCGCGTGCTGACGTCTGGCCGACGGCGCATTGATCCCTGTGAGCGCTTCCCAACTGTCGGTCAGGGGATCATAGGCGGCGCCCGTATCAAGCACAACGTGCGGGGGGGGAACGTCGGTCAGGCCGCCCCATATGATCAGACGATCCCCCGTCCACAGGGCGCTATGGCGCTCGCGCCGCTGCGGAGCCTCCTGATCGGCCGTCGGCCGCCAGGTATCGGTCACAGGATTGTACCGGGCGCCGGAGGCGGTGAATCCAAGGACATTCTCGCGATCGCCGCCCCAGATGATGACTTCTCCGGCGGCTGCGGTCATGGTTCCGGCTATCCGCGCGACGGGCGCGCCGGTCGTGCTCATCGGCAGCCAGACGTCCCGGGCCGGGTCGTACCGGCCTCCCGTATTGATCGGATCGTTGAAGTAATCCAATCCACCCCAGACGACCATGTAGGGGGCGACCCAGGCGCTCTGGTGCTCGTACCTGAGTTCGGGGGAGCCCTGCCGCGAGATGGTCCTCCACGTGTCGCTTTCGGCGTTGTAGGCCCTCCCTGTTCGCGTCAGCACGATGTGATGGTTCTCGTCGTGCGCACCTCCGCCCCAGATGATCAAGTCCTCGCCGGTCCACACCCCCGTCGAGTCGCACCGCAGTGTCGGCCCGCCCAGGTGCGCCATCTCCCGCCAGGTGTCGGTGACCGGGTTGTACCGTGCCCCGTAGGGCTCCCTGCTCGCCCCGCCGAGAGTGGGCAGGTAGGCCCAGACCAGCAGCTCCCGGCCGGTCCAGGCCATCGTCGTGCAGCCAACATCGGTCTGGGGGGCTCCCAGGGTGGACAGACGAGTCCACGTATCCGTGGCCGGATCGTATTGGAGCAATCGGTTGGTAGCGCCATCCCAGAGCAGCACCACGCTTCCCGTCCAGAATGCGTAAGGCTCGCGCATGCCGGCCGGGAAGTCATCCAGGCTCCCGTTGTCCCAGGCGTCGGGCCGGCAGGGTGGTTCGTCCCCCCCCAGGTATCCTGCTGCGAGAGAGCGGATTGCCGGTCCCGGATTCGGTCGGGAACGGGCCGCCGGGCTTCCAGTCAGCGGCACGCTGCGCGCGGCCACTGGCGTGATGCTCATCGCATCGAAGTCTCCGTGCACCGACTGCCACCACGACTCCCAGGGGATGGGCGTCCGCGCGGGCGTGGAACCCCCGGGCTCCGTCGTTGCCTGCGCCTGGGGCCCGGGTGTCCGCCGGCGCAACGGGCCATGAATCCGCTCGTCCGCGGAGAAGAGTCCGCGCAGCGTGCGGTTCACCAGCACGTCCCGCACGAACGTCTCCTGCACGAGAACGGGATCGCGCCCCAGCGCGCCGAAGATCTCCTCGAGCCGATCGGGCGCCAGAGTCCCGCGCACGATCCGGTCCAGCTCGGCCTGGAGCGCCTCGCGGGTGACCGGTCGGTTCCAGTAGCGCTCCAGCATCAGCGAACCCTTCAGGCTCCGGGTGACCTTGGCCTCGAGGGCCTCCCGCGGCACCGCTTCCTCGAAGGGCTTCGTGGCTCCCTGCTGATGCCTGTAGTAGACGCGCTCGATCGCCTCCTGCGCTGCAACACGCTGCGCGAACGACAGTCCTCCCTGACCGCCGGCCGGTGGCAGGACTATCGGCCACGCGCCGGCGCTGAAAAAGACCATCCACGCTGCCAGCGCCACGACGAGTCGCGCGCTCCCGGGGCGCGTACTCCTTGCTCTGCGGACGCCGGCGACGGATTCAGAGCCTGGCTGGTGGACCCACCGAGGAGAGTTGACCATGCTCACCTTCCCTGGGATAGACACGCGCCAGTATGGCGCCAAAACCAGGTGCTGGAGGCGCCGCACGCAGCTTCCAGGCGCCGCCTCCAGCCGTCCATGCCAGGTGTCCTAATCCTCGTAGCAGAAGGGATGGCAGCCCCCCCCGCCACCTCCCGCGGCGCAGGGCCTGGCGCCGACGTAGCTCGAGGAGCTGTCACCGTCATACTCGGCGGTGAAGCCTGTCGAGCCGGCCCCGCACAGCGGATGACCTGCTGGCGGCTGGAACGCAGCGTTGAGCTGTGGGTTGTACGAGAAGCTGTTGGCATTGTACGTCTCTGTGCTGCAGGGCGCGGCCGCCGAGTTCAGGAAGTTCCTCGGCTGGCCGCTGTTCGGATCGATCGCGTTGTTCCAGAAGTTGTTGTAATCAATCTCTCGCTGGGCTGTCGGACAGTGCGCCAGGACCACGGCGTAGTTGCTCGAGCCACTCGGGTTACCCAGATTCATCACGATGTTGTTCAGAAAGACGCCCCGCGTTGAATTCGCCGAGCTTCCGGTCGGCATGAAGAAGTTCATGCCGATGTTTGGCGAGCCATCGATGATGTTCGGCGCACCGATGAGCGTGTTGTTATAAACGTATGCTTCGACATCGTCCGTTTCCGCCGGGTTCCGCCTCAGCTTGATGGCCGGCATCTGTCCCCCCGGCCGGATCGTGTGCAGGACGTTCCGGCGAATCAGCACGTCGTGATCATTGTACGAGAAGATGCAGCCGTCGAAGTCTCCGCAGACGCTGTTGCTGAAGGTATTGTTCTCGACGATTGTATTATGGCTGATCTCCGCAGCAAAGGACCCGAGAAAGTGGCTTGCTTCGACCTGATGGATCCTCGACTCGGACGCGTGGAGGACGAACACCGATGCGTTCGCGCCTAAGATCCCGGATACCGGCGGCCCGGGCGCCGGGCCGATGAAGCGGCTGAATGTGACCTGGATGTCGGTGGAACCGGTGTTGTCCGAATCGCCGACACGAATCACTGCCGCGGAGTCGTCATGGCTGGTCCTGCAGCAAAGGTTGGCGAAGTCCGCAGGCCCCGCCTCCAGGTCGGTGAAGGCGACGTGCCTGATCATTTCCGCAGCGTGGATACCGTGCTTCGTGCCAGCTTTGAATGACAGGTGCTGTATGGTCAAGTAGTCCGTAGGATTGAATTTGTTGCTTCGAATCAGAATGGCCTCCTCCTGCGTACCCTGAGCTTCGACCTTGACCAGCAGCCTCGATACAGCAGGATCACCTGTGATAATGGTTCTGTCGTTGGGCAGCCCCCGAAACAGGGCGGGAATTTCGAATCGCCCATACGTGCCTGCCGCGATCCACAGATCGTCCCCAGATTCCGAATGGAGGTATTCGCCGGCGGGAGTTCCATTCTCATCGAAGGCACGCTGGGGAGACAGGAAGGCGCAGTCTGGGCCCGAGGCAACGGGTTGGTTGTAGCGTCCATTGCACTGCGTATCGTTCCCATCAGGCCTGACGTAATACTGTGTCCCGGCGGCCGCGGGAGCTGCGACGAGCGGGAGAACCGCAACCAAGAGCCCGGCTTTCAGAATCCGCATCTCTACGTCCCTTCCTGTGGCCCATCCGCGGGCCGTCTCTCCGGGTTGATCCGGGCAGAGTTTTTGGCGCACTCGGACAGGGATGGCTGCCGAGGTAGAAGGCGAGGGCTCGGGCACCGGGTTCGGCGAAAAAAACGCGTCGAATCCTGCCGCTTTCTTAGATGGTCGCGGGGCGAATCCGGGGTGGGTGGGTGGGTGGGTGGGTGGATGGGGATTGAAAGCGGCATGAAGATCATCTCAGCCTTTCATAGTGCTTCCGTACACTCATACCTGTATTGCCCCACACCTGTCAAGCGACAATCTCGAGGAGCGGCCTGACGCTGCCTCGTCGCAGGACGGATCTCGAGGGCGAGAGGCCTGGGGCTCCTCAGTCCTCCCCGCCCGTGACCTTGTGCTGCAGGTGGTGCTTGCGGGTCTTGTAGCGCACGACGCGCTCCGAGATCCCCAGCAGGCGCGCGGCGCGGCTCTGGTTGCCGCCGGCGTTGGCCAGGGCCTCGGTGAGCAGCTCCTTTTCGAGCTGCTCCACGGCGGCGCGCAGCGAGGGAGCCTGGCCCTTGCCGCCGCCGGCCGCCGCCTGGATGTGCGGCGGCATGTGATACGGGTAGACCGTCGCGCCGCTGCCCACCAGCACCGCCCGCTCCACGGCGTTCTCCAGCTCGCGCACGTTGCCGGGCCAGGGGCGGCGGTCCCGCGGTGGAAAGCCGTGGCATTGACGCCGCCTCAGGAGCGGCAGCCGGACGTGATGAAGCTCTGGCAGGAGTCCGGGTTAAGGACAGGAGATGGCCGGCAGCCGCGGGGCTCCCGACGAATCGGAGCCGATCGTGCCATCGCAGACATTCTCGGCCCTGATCAGGTAGAAGAACCCCTGCCCGGGCACCGGCTTGAGCGCGGATGAGCCGGGGAAGATGAAGGCGAACCCCTCGTCCGGGAGGAACGACTCGTGCAGCGGCGCGCCGACAAGGATGTCGCCCCGGCCGTCGTTGGAGACATCCCCCACGCCGGCGACCGAGGTGCCGAAGGCGGCATCCTGCTGGTCGCCCTGGATCGTCCGGGCCGGCCCCAGGTCCAGTCCCGCGGGGCCTCCGAGATAGATGCGCACGGCGCCGGTGTTGGGGATGGCGCCCCCCGCGCCCGGCGCTCCCACGACGACATCAGGAGTTCCGTCCGCGTTGATGTCTCCGGCGCTTCCCACGGCGGCGCCCAGATGCGCCCCCGGCTGATCCCCTTCGATGATCCATGACGGTGCACTTGCCAGGCCGGCGGCGCTCCCCTCGAAGAGCTGCGCCTGTCCCTCGTAGGCTTCGCCGTTGTCGAAGTCCGGGGCTCCCACGATAACGGCATCGAACAGTCCGGCGGTGACGCGGCCTGCGCCCGCCACGGCGGCGCCCAGCCGCGCCAGCTCCCGGCCTCCTTCGATGCTCCAGGCCGCGGCGGCGGCCGCTCCGGCTGCCGACCCGGGATAGACGAAGGCGGCGCCCTCGTTGGCCTCGCCGTTGTCGTAGAGCGGAGCGCCGACGATCAGATCGCGATATGTGTCGCCGTTGATGTCGCCCGCGCCGGCGACCGACTGCCCGAACCAGGCGTCATCCTGCCCCCCGTCCGCGGTCCAGGCGGGCGTGCTCGAGAGCCCCGAGCCGGAACCGAGGTACAGGAACGCCTGTCCCTCGTTGGTGTTTCCGTTGTCGAAGTTGGGCGCACCCACGATGACATCGTCAAAGCCATCCTGGTTCACGTCGCCGGCGCCAGCGACAGAATGACCGAACCGCGCGTTGGGCTGGTTTGCGCTCAGGGTGAGAGAAGGTGCAGTCGAAGGGCCCGTGGGACCTCCCATGAAGACGAACACCGCGCCACCCACGGTGATCCCGTCGTCGAGCAGAGGCGCGCCCACCAGGAAGTCATCGAAGCCGTCGCCGTTTACGTCACCTGCGGGCGCCACGGAGCTGCCCGCCTCGGCGAGCGCCACACCCCCTTCTGCTATCCACGATGCCAGATTATCGGGCCCGGTGAGCGAGCCGTAATGGATCTGGGCGCGCCCCTCGCGGTTCTGCCCGTTGCTGAACGCGGGCACGCCGACGATCACATCCACGAAGGCATCTCCGTTGACCCGGCCCGCCACGGCCACGGACGCCCCCAACCTGTAGCGGAATCCACCGCTGCTCATCGTCCAGAGCGGCGGGCCCGCCGGCGTGGTCGAGGCGGTGGTGTTCGGCCCGTCGTCGAACTCCACGCAGGATGCGCCGGCCTGGAACTCCACCGGAGAGGCGGACTGCACGACGTCGTATTTGATCGAGGCGATCGTGCCTCCCAGGAAGGCGGGCTGCATCCAGTCGAGCTGGGTCGTGCCGCCGGCATCGGTGAGCGTCAGGTCGCTGGCCTCCCCGGGCCCGTCCCAGACCTGTCCGTCAAGCGGAGCACAGTCCAGCGCGTCGTCGACCAGATCGTTGTCGTCATCGGCGTCGCAGACATCCCCCTGGTTGTCGCCGTCGTGGTCGTCCTGGGTCAGGTTGTAGATGGACGGACAGTTGTCCACGTGGTCGCCGATCTCGTCGGCATCGGTGTCGGCGCAGACGCCGATCACGTCCGGCGTGATCCCGGAGTTCGGATGGGGGGAGTGGTACTGGTTGCACTCGGACTGGGTGAGGCCGTTGTTCAGGCCCGTGTCGCTGCCAAACATGATCGCCCGGCCGTCGGCCGAATGAAGCAGCCCTGTGTTGTGCCCGAACTCGTGGATCCAGAGCACCGCTTCCGTTCCCAGATCGCTCAGCCTGACCACCGCCATTCCGAAGCCCGGCGCGTAGGCGCAGCCGATGATGTTGGTGCCGGGCCCGCCGCAGTAGCTGATCTGGCGGACCACCTTGGCTCTCGAGATCGAATTGACGAGCACGGCGGTCAGCTCGGGAGCGTTGTTGATGATGTCCAGCCCGTCGCCCAGCGAGCCGAAGAGCTGATCGCTTCCCGAGCGGGTAACACTTATGCAGCAGCCCACGTCTCCGGTGAAGTCCACGCGGCCGGCTCTCCGGTTGGCCTCGGCCAGGACCTGATCCAGCCGGGCGTCCCCCATCGGGGGGGCCTGGACGTGGTTTGCGTAGTCCAGGGCCGAGTCGTGGATCTGGCTCTGCGCGTCGAACAGATCGGTGCTGACGCCGCCGGGCGCCATTGAAGTCTCATCCGCAATACCGGCCATGCCCGCCGCGCTACGGGGGCCCGTGACATGCGATCGGACCGAGAGGGAAGACGGCGCGGTCATCATCCGGAGGTTTTCCGCTGCAGAGCGTGAGAGGTCCCGGCGCAGCACTCCCTTCGACCACGCCCCCGGCCGGGCGATCTCTTCGAGCCGCGTGCGGGCATTTCCGGCTCCCGACAGCGCCAGGCCGTGCAGGGCCATCTCAATAAGATCGGTGCGCAGAGCAACAGGGTCGGCGCTCAGGGCTGCGGCCCGCGCGAGCGGACCGCCATCGCCCCCGGGCTCCGTCATCTCCATCAGCGCTTCCAGGGCGGCGGGATCTCCTCGTGAGGCAATCCGCCCCAGCGCCTGCGGGGCAAGAAGCAGCGCGCGATCTTCTTCCGGGATCGCCACCGGCGCCGGCGGCGACGCCAGCATGTCGATCAGGTCGCGCGTCGCCGTGCCGTCATCGAGGTGGGCCAGGAAGGCAACGACATTGTCCCGCCGCGGGAAGCCCGGCTCGGCGAGCAGCCGCCTGAGAGCGGGCACCGCCGCGCTGCCGAGCAGCTCCTGTGCGAGCGCATCATCCACCCCGTGGATGTAGAGCCCGAGCATCGCCTGCCGTACCTGCTGATCGGTCAGCCCCGCCGGGGCCCCCTCGGGCGCGCCCGTCCCCGCCGCCAGGAAGGCGGCCACAGCGAGGGCCGCAGCGAACCCAACTCTCCTGAGAATCACGTGAGCTAACCCTTCAGGAATCAGTGCCTTAGAAAGAGGCAAGGGCGGGAGCGGCCAGACCTGGACCCGCAGGGTGGAGAAGTGCCCTCTTGGTACGCTGCTTCCGCGCCTCCGTCAACCGGTTATTTGCCTGGCGGGGCGGCCTTCTTGATTAGTTCCGCGATCGCCTTGCGCGCCGCGTCCACGTCCACGGTGTGATCCGGCTGTGTGAAGACCGCCTTGCCGTCCTTGTCCCGCACGACCAGTCCGTGCGACTTGAAGCCCAGGGCGGCCACCGCCTGCTTTCCTTCTTCGGTCTTGGCGTCCACGTTGCCGGCCTTCACTTTTCCGGGGAAGTCCTTCTCGAGCCCGCTCACGGCGGGCATCGCCTTGGCGCAGACCATTCAGCCAGGCAGGAAGTAGTAGGTGACGGAGAGCTCGGGCGTCTCGGCAGCGATGCCCGCGGCTGACGCCGCCAGAGCCATCACAACCAGGCCCAGCACCGCGGCGCGGGTTGGCATACGGTTCATGAAACCTCCTTTGAGTGAGACTCCTAGTCTAGCCCACTTTTCTCACCAGATTTCTGCTGCAACCGCGGATCTGCTCGCCACGCCGGGCGTCCTCGCGGCTCGGCCTGACGGCATCTGCGCGGTCTCGCGACGAAACCTGGTGAGAAAAGCGGGCCAGCAGGCAGGCCCGGGATTCAGGCCAGGTCAAACATGAGAACTTCACTGCCCCGAGCGGCCGAACGGATGGCCACCACCGGCTCATCGGTCATCCCGGCGCCATCTCCGGCCTTCAGGGTGTGCTCCCCCAGCACCACGCTGCCTCTGGCCACCTGCAGCCACGCGCGCCGGCCCGGCGCAAGCGCCTGGCTCGCGGAGACTCCATCGTCGAGGCGCGCCCGGTAGACGCGGGCGTCCGCGTTGAGCACCAGCGCCCCGCGGGCTGAATCGGGAGATGCCACCAGCCCGAAGCGGCCGGTCACCAGCTCGGCGGGCGGGTGTCCCTGCTCGTATCCCGGAGGCAGCCCGCGCCGGGAGGGCAGGATCCAGATCTGAAGAAAGTGCAGCGGCTCCACGGCCGAGGCGTTCATCTCGCTGTGCGTCACGCCGGTGCCGGCGGTCATGCGCTGCAGCTCGCCGGGACGGATAACCGCCGCCACTCCCGTGCTGTCGCGGTGCTTGATCGAGCCTTCCAGCACGCAGGTGAGGATCTCCATGTCACGGTGCGAGTGCTCGGGGAATCCCTCCCCCGGCTGGACGAAGTCTTCATTGATGACACGCAGGTTGCCGAAGCCCATGTGAGCCGGATCGTAGTAGTCGGCAAACGAGAAGGTGTGGAAGGTCGAAAGCCACCCATGATCCTCATGGCCGCGCTGGCCCGCCTGCCTGATCGTGATCATCTCCCCTCCCTGGCGGCGTTCACCGGTGCGCAGCCGCCGCCGGCCGATTCCCATGCCTCATCCGAGGCCACTCCATCGTATGTTGACCAGCGTCAGGCCGCAACAGAACAGCAAAGGAGGAAAGGTCATGCGCAGAGAGTTGGTGATCAACAAAGGCGGAATGGTCGCGGGACTGGTTCTCGTCCTGGTCGGTGCGGTCCTCGGACTGGACCGGCTCGGCCTGATCGAGCTCAGGAACATCATGAGGTTCTGGCCGATCCTGCTCATCGCGGTGGGGCTGGCGCAGATCATCCAGCCGGACGGATCCAGCCGCACCGCCGGCGTGATGCTCCTGACGCTGGGCGGGATCTTCCTGAGCACCATCTCGCTGGGCTGGGTCAGGATGCGGACTCTCTGGCCGCTGTTTCTGATTGGCGCCGGGCTCTGGGTCATCTGGCGGACCAGCCAGGTCGAAGCCTCCACGCTTTCCTCTCCTGCCGAGGGGCCGGCGATCTCCCATGCGCTGCTCAACGGAACCGCGCTTCTCGGCGGCGCCAACATCAACAGCAACAGCGCTGAGTTCCGAGGTGGCAGCCTCACCGCGATCCTCGGCGCGCTCGAGGTCGACCTGCGCAAGGCGTCGATCGCGCCGGGCGAGACTGCCGTGCTGGACACCTTCGCCTGGTGGGGCGGGATCGACATCAAGGTTCCGGAGGACTGGAGCGTCATCGTCCAGGGGATGCCGATCCTGGGGGCCTTCGAGGACTCCACGCGCCAGCCCGCAGGCGGAACCGGGCCGAAGCTGCTGGTGAAGGGGACTGTTATCATGGGTGGACTCGAGATCAAGAACGACTGAGGTCTCATGCACCCCATCCTGGTCAAGCGGGCGCGTCTCGCGCTCTACATGGCAGCATGGATTCCCCTGGCGGCCCTGCTGGCGCTGGTGCTGTCGGCGCACGGGGGGATCGATGCCGGAGCGGCGCTGGCCCTCGCCTTCCCGCTGGCCTTCCTGTACGCCTTCATCTGTCTCGCCGCCTGGTATCTGTGCCGGGCGGCGTCGCTGCACGGCGGGTTCTGGAGGCGGGCCGCGATCCTGCACCTGGTCGCCGGCATCGTCTCGTCGGGGATCTGGACGGCAGCGGGCACGTACTGGGCCGGCGAGCTGGGGCGCGGCGGGCTCGGATCCGATCTCGGCAGACGCTTTGCCGACCAGAGACTTCTTGTCTGGTCGATGGGGGTCCTGCTCTATCTGCTGTCGGCCGCAGGACACTACTTGATCGCCGCCTTCGAGGAAAGCCGCAAGGCCGAGGCGCGTGCGCTGGAGCTGCAGCTGCTGGCGGGCCAGGCCGAGCTGCGGGCCCTGCGGGCCCAGATCGACCCGCACTTTCTGTTCAACAGCCTCAACTCGATCTCGGCTCTCGCGGGCAGCGACCCCGCCGCCGCGCGCCGGATGTGCCTGCTGCTTGCGGACTTTCTGCGCAAGAGTCTCAACCTGTCGGAGCGCGCTTCCATCCCGCTGGAGCAGGAGCTGGCGCTGGCGCGCGACTATCTGGCCATCGAGCAGGTGCGCTTCGGGCAACGGCTGTCGGTGCAGATCGAGCTGGACGATGAGTGCCGCGGGGCGCTGGTGCCGCCGCTGATCACGCAGCCCCTTGCCGAAAACGCCGTGCGGCACGGCATCGCCTCGCTGCTGGAAGGCGGCGCGGTGCGCATCGCGGCGCATCGGCGCGGCGATGGGCTGCGGCTGACCATGGAGAATCCGTGCGATCCGGACTCACCAAAGCTGAATGGGGCCGGCATGGGGCTATCACTCGTGCGGCGGCGCCTGGAGGCGCACGCCGCGCAGGCCCGCGGCGGCGCGCGGCTCGACGTGACGCGGACAGGGGGGATCTTTAGGGTGGAGATCGCGCTGGATGCCGCCTGAAGCCCAACCCCGCCTGCGCGTCATCATCGTGGATGACGAAGAGCCGGCCCGCGGCCTGCTCAGGGAGTTCCTCTCGGGTAATCCTGATGTCGAGCTGGTGGCCGAGTGCGCCAATGGCTTCGAGGCGGTGAGGGCCGTGCAGGAGATGCGCCCTGATCTCCTGCTCCTGGACGTCCAGATGCCGAAGCTGGACGGCTTCGAAGTACTCGAGCTGCTGGAAAGGCCGCCGGCCGTCGTCTTCATCACCGCCTACGATCAGCATGCCCTGCGGGCCTTCGAGGTTCACGCCGTGGACTATCTGCTCAAGCCGTTCTCGCAGGAGCGGCTGGGCGAGGCGCTGGCGCGGGCGCGCGATCGCGCCGGAAGCCTCGACTCACAGGCCGCGCGGGCGCTGTCGGACGCGGCGCGCCCGCCCGGCGCGGCGCTGGCCCGCATCCTGGTGCGCGACGGCGCCAAAGTGCACGTGGTGCCCCTCGAAAAGGTCGACTGTATCGAAGCCCAGGACGACTACGTCTCGATCAGGCACGAGGGGCGCGCGCTGCTCAAGCAGCAGACGCTGGCCAGCCTGGAAGGCCAGCTCGATGCGACACGTTTCGTCCGGGTGCACCGTTCCTGGATCCTCAATGTCGAGCGGCTGGCCCGCCTCGAGCCGGCCACCAAGGACAGTTGGGTCGCCATCCTGCGCGACGGCACGAAGCTGCCCGTCAGCCGGACCGGGCACGATCGACTCAAGGCGCTTCTTTGACGGAGGTCTTGTGTCGGGGCACCTGCCGCGCTAGCCTTTCACCGTGACCTCGCTTCCCGGCTTCGATGAGGCGCTCGAGCGCCATGGCCTGCCGCCCCTGCGGCGCGCCGCGCTCGATACCCTCCAGGTGAATGTCGGCAAGCTGTGCAATCAGGCCTGCCATCATTGCCACGTCGACGCCGGGCCCAAGCGCACCGAGAAGATGACGCGCGCGACGGCAGAGCGCGTGGTCTGGCTGCTGGAGCGCAATCCGGCCATTCTCCTGGTGGATGTCACCGGCGGCGCGCCGGAGCTCAACGACAATTTCAGGTTCCTGGTCACGGAGGCCCGCCGGATGGGCAGGCGGGTCATCGACCGCTGCAACCTGACCGTGCTGCTGCAGCCCGGCCAGGAGGACACCGCGGCGTTCCTGGCCGGCCAGCAGGCTGCGATCGTGGCGTCGCTTCCCTGCTACCTGCAGTCGAACGTCGACAAGCAGCGTGGGGATCATGTCTACGAAAAGAGCGTGCTGGTGCTGCAGCGTCTCAACGCGCTGGGGTACGGCATGCCGGGCTCGAGCCTCACGCTCGATCTCGTCTACAACCCCGTGGGGCCGTACCTGCCCGGAAACCAGGCGAAGCTGGACGCCGACTACCATCGCGAGCTGGATGCGCGGTTTGGCATCCGCTTCAACCGGCTGATCACCATCACCAACATGCCGATCTCGCGCTTCGCGCAGGATCTCGATCGCCAGGGAAAGCACGAGGAGTACATGTCGCTGCTGGTGAATCACATGAACCCGGCGACCGTCGAAGGATTGATGTGCCGCAATCTCGTCTCGGTCGGCTATGACGGCCAGCTCTACGACTGCGACTTCAACCAGATGCTGGAGATCCCGCTGGCGGGACGCCGCCGGACTATCTGGGAGATCGAGGATCTCGCAACACTGCATGGCGCGGCGATCGCCACGGGTCCGCACTGCTTCGGCTGCACCGCCGGCGCGGGCTCGAGCTGCGGCGGCGCTCTGGCCTAATCCATCGTGGTGCGGAGAGTGGATCAAGCTCGCACATCTGCTCGCAGGCGGACACACACTTCGAGGCTCTCCCGCCGTAACTCCTGATCTCCCAGACTTTAGCTTTGCTGTGCCCCAGGCATGCCTCTTGATACCTCACAGGCATGCGCTGGCCTCTGCGCCCTGTGGAATCCAACAACAGCTTCCGCCCTGCCTTCTGTCCCTGGCGTAGCTGTCCTGAACACCTCAGACGCAATCCCGCTGGCTATCGGTTCCTGCGCCGCGGTACCTATGCGACCAGGAGGCGCCGAGCGGTTCCGCGCTTTTTCTGCCTGTCCTGCCGGCGCAGTTTTTCGCGGCAGAGCTTTGCCACCTCCTACTATCTCAAACGTCCCGAGCTGCTGGTGCCTGCCGCGGCGGGTCTTGTCGCAGGCTCTGCCCACCGGCAGATCTCGAGGAGCCTTGGGTGTGCGGCGTCAACCATCACGCGGCTTGCCGCACGGCTGGGCCGCCACGGCCTATTGCTGCTGTCGCGTGCTGTTGGCCATCGTGCCGGCAGGCCTTGCGAGCCCATCGTGATGGACCACTTTGAAACCTTCGAGTTCACTCAGGACTATCCCTTCGGTGTAGGCATGGCGGTGGGCTCTGCTTCCTGGTTTGTCTATGCTATGGACCCGGCCCCACACCGCCGCACCGGGCGCCGCTCGGCGGCCCAGCGGCGCAGGCTCAGAAGGCGCCCTGCCCGTGCCCTCCGGGGTGGCTACACAGCCTCAAGCTGGCGCTTGCTGCAGGCCCTGTCGGGGCTGGGCGAAGCGGGCCAGCCCCTGCAGCTCATCGGTGATGGGCATCCGGCCTACCGGCGTGCCGTGCGACGGCTGACTTCGCGCCGGATTCGGCTGGAGAGCTTCCCCAACCCCAAGCGAGGCACAAAAGGCTCGCCACGAAGCCCCCAGGCTCGCCGGCGTGACGCGGCGATGTTTGCCTCTGACCTGCTGCACGGCCTGCTGCGCCACTCGATGGCCCATCATCGAAGAGAGACGATCGCCTTTGGCCGACGTCTGAATGCCCTCATGGAGAGGTTCTACGTGGCCGCTGTGTGGAGAAACTTCATCAAGGGCCGCTCTGAGAGAAGACCCGATTCATCCACCCCAGCCATGGCGCTGGGGCTCACCTCTGAGCCCTGGAGCTGGCGCAGGTTGCTAGGCCGTAGGTTGTTTCCCTTGCGCGAGAGCCTCGAGCCGGTATGCAGGCAGCTGTATGACAGAGAGTGGAGAACACCTCTGGTGGGGCGCAACGCGACACACCATCTGCAGCTGGCTTACTGATCGGCCCTAAAGCCAAAGGCGTCCTGCCCGGCAGCCCGCCCCGTTGTGGAGAACCCACACGCAATATGCACAAAGGACGTCGCTGCTTCGCCTACGCGGACCGCTGATCCAATCTCCGCACCACGTTGAACGGCATCACGATCCCGCGCGCGCCGGCTCCTGCGCGCCGCGGCGCTGCCTGACGCGCGCCATCTCCTCCACGGCGCGCACTGCAAGCGCTGTCCAGCCCGTCTGGTGGCTGGCTCCAACGCCCCGTCCGCTGTCGCCGTGGAAGTACTCGTAGAAGAGGACCAGGTCCCGCCAGTGCGGATCCTCGGCGTAGCGCCGCTCGGTCCCGTGGCACGCCCGCCGCCCGTGCGCATCGGGCAGGAAGATCCCGGCGACCCGCGTGGCTATCTCCACGGCCGCCTGGCTCAGGTTCATCATCCTCCCCGATCCGGTGGGGCACTCCACCTGGAGGCTGTCGCCGTAGAAGTGGTGGTACCGCTCCAGCGCTTCCACGATCAGGAAGTTCATCGGCAGCCAGATCGGGCCGCGCCAGTTGGAGTTGCCGCCGAACATCCCGCTGGTGGACTCCCCCGGCGCGTACTCCACGGCGTAGCGCTCCCCGCCGGCCGCCAGGATGTAGGGCCGATCCTTGTGAACCTTCGACAGTGATCGGACGCCGTAGTTGGAGAGAAACTCGCTCTCGTCGAACAGGTACCGGAGCACGCGCACGAGCCGCTCGCGCGACGGGATCGCCAGCAGGCGCCGTGCGCCCCTGTCATCCGGATCGCCGGAAGCGCCTCTTCCATCCTGCGCCATGCAGGTGATATGACCCGCCAGATCCTTGCGGTTCTCCAGGAACCATTCCATGCGCTTGCGGAAGCCGGGCAGCTTCTGGATCACATCGTTGGAGAGGATCTCCACGGCGAACAGCGGCACCAGCCCGACCAGCGAGCGGATCCTGAGCGGCTCGACGTGGCCGTCGACGTGCAGCTCGTCGTAATAGAAGCCGTCCTGCTCGTCCCAGAGCCCCGTGCCGCCCAGGTTGTTCATCGCATCGGAGATGGCGATGAAGTGCTCGAAGAACTTGGAAGCCACGTCCTCGTAGGCGGGGTTTCCGCTGGCCAGCTCGAGCGCCATGGACAGCATCGTGGCGCAGTAGAAGGCCATCCACGCGGTGCCGTCGGCCTGCTCGAGGTGGCCGCCAGCGGGCAGGGGGCGCGAGCGATCGAACACGCCGATGTTGTCCAGCCCCAGGAAGCCGCCGGAGAAGAGATTGTTCCCCTCCACGTCCTTGCGGTTGACCCACCATGTGAAGTTGAGCAGCAGCTTCTGAAAGACCCGCTCGAGAAAGTTCCGGTCCCGCGCGCCGCGCCGGCCGGTGATCTTGTAGACGCGCCAGGCGGCCCAGGCGTGCACGGGAGGGTTCACGTCGCCGAAGGCGAACTCGTAGGCCGGGATCTGGCCGTTGGGGTGCATGTACCACTCGCGCAGGAACAGGATGAGCTGCTCCTTGGCAAAATAGGGATCCACGGCGGCAAGCGGGATCATGTGAAACGCCAGATCCCACGCGGCATACCACGGGTACTCCCACTTATCGGGCATCGAGATCACGTCACGGTTGTACAGGTGCCGCCAGTCGCTGTTGCGGCCGTGCGCGCGCGCGGGCGGAGGCGGCGGGGAGGAGGGATCCCCTTCCAGCCAGTCCTTGACGATGTAGTGGAAGAACTGCTTGGACCAGAGAAGCCCCGCGTACCCCTGGCGCGCCACGCGCCGTTCTTCCTGGGTGGCAGACGCCGGCATCATCGCGTCGAAGAACGAATCGGCCTCGCGCCGCCTTTCCTGGAATACCTGGTCGAACTGACTGGAGAACATGTCCGCGGGCGCGGGCGCCGCGGAGCACAGGCGCAGCCGGACCGCGACGCTGCCGCCTGCAGGCACATGCAGCTCATAGTGGGCGGCGCCCTTGGTGCCTGAGCCCTGCCGCGCCACGGCGTCGGCGCGCCCGTGGATCACATACTCATGAAAGCCGTCCTTGACCAGAGGGCCGGCATTGGGAGAGCCGAAGAGCTTCTCGTTGTTGCTCTCGTTCTCAGTGAGCAGCAGCTGCGGGCTCACCCCGGAGTCGGCTGCCTCCGCAGCAAGGACGAACCGTCCCAGCGTGACGTGCTCCGCGGCGAGGCGCGCGCCTGCTGCGCCTGCCTCGATGCGGATCGTCGGCTTGGGCCAGTACGCTTCGCCGCCCCTGCCCCACGACCAGGTGTTGCGAAACCAGATCTGCGGCAGCAGGTGCAGCGCGGCCGGCTCGGGGCCACGGTTGTGCACCGTAATCCGGATGAGCAGATCGTCGGGCGCCGCCTTCGCGTACTCGGCAACGACGTCGAAGTAGCGGTTTGCGTCGAAGACTCCGGTGTCGGCCAGCTCGAGCTCGGGCTGATCCTTGCCGCGTCGCCTGTTCTCCTCCACGAGAAGCGCGTAGGGATTGGCCGCCTGGGGATACTTGTAGAGCGCTCTCATCCAGGAATGGGTCGGCGTGGAATCGAGGTAGTAGTAGCACTCCTTGACGTCCTCGCCGTGATTGCCCTCGGGGCCTGTCAGTCCGAACAGACGCTCCTTGAGGATCGGATCCTTGGTGTTCCAGAGGGCCAGGCCGAAGCAGAGCCGCCCTTCCCGATCGCAGATCCCCAGCAGACCGTCCTCGCCCCAGCGGTAGGCCCGGCTGCGCGCGTGGTCGTGCGGGAAATACTCCCAGGAATCGCCCCGCTCGGAGTAGTCCTCGCGCACCGTGCCCCACTGCCGCTCGGAGAGGTAGGGTCCCCAGCGCTTCCAGTTGAGCCTGCGGGCGGCATCATCTTCCAGGCGCCGCCGCTCGGGGTGGATCGCATCGACGGCGTCCACCCGGGTCGCTGAAGGCTGCTTGCCCATCGCCCAATCCTTTCGATGCGTGCAGGTCGCTGCTGGTTTGAGTGATTCTGCCTTTATCGAACAACGAACGCCAGACTCCTCCTCGCACTCGATCTGCGCGGGCGCACTGTGCTATTGATTCAGAAATGACAGACAGCACCTGGAACGGCCTGGCGGCCCGGCTGGCCGGCGCACGGGCCCGCTCTGACGAGATCTTCTCTCTCGTGAGCCCCGCGGCTCTCTTCGAGCGGCCGATCGCGGAGCGCCACCGGCTCGTCTTCTACATGGGCCACCTGGAGGCCTTCGACTGGAATCTGCTGGGCCTGAGCGCAGCCGGCGCGCCAGCGTTCGCGCCGGGCCTCGATCAGCTCTTCGCCTTCGGCATCGATCCGGTCGACGGGGATCTGCCCGTCGACGCCCCGGGTGACTGGCCCGCTCTTGATGAGATGACGGGTTACCGGACGCGCGCGCGCGGCGGCGTGGATGGGCTGCTCGCCCGCGGCGCCATTGCGGACGCGCGGCTCTTGCATGTCGCGATCGAGCATCGGCTGATGCACGCCGAGACGCTGGCCTATCTCCTGCACGGGATGCCGTATGAGCACAAGGCGGCGCCCCGGACAGCTTCTGCCGTGCGGCCTGCCTTCCGTCCGACCGAAGCGCGCCTCGTGCCGATCCCGGAGGGCATCGCGTCGCTGGGCATGCCGGATGAGAAGCCCGGGTCGTTCGGATGGGACAATGAATACGGTGCCTCCCGAAGGCGCGTGCCGTCCTTCGCCATCCAGAGCCACAAGGTGACCAACGGGCAGTTTCTTTCCTTCGTCCAGGGCGGCGGCTACCGGGAGACCTCCCTCTGGAGGCCGGAGGACTGGCAGTGGGTCCGGAAGGCCGGGGTGGCGCACCCGCACTTCTGGGCCTGGCGCGGGACTGAGTGGTACTACCGCGGCATGTTCTCCGAGCAGCCGTTGCCTCTCGACTGGCCGGTCTATGTCAGCCACGCAGAGGCGTCGGCCTTTGCGCGCTGGAGCGGCATGTCGCTCCCCTCGGAGGAGCAGTTTCATCGCGCCGCCTACGGCACCCCGGAGGGCGCAGAGCGGCTCTATCCGTGGGGGGATCAGCCTCCCGAGTCACGCGGTCCCGCCCGCGGAAACTTCGACTTCAGGCGATGGGAGCCCACCCCGGTGGGGGCGCATCCTGCCGGCGACAGCGCCTTCGGCGTCGCGGATCTGGTCGGCAATGGCTGGGAGTGGACCTCGACCGTCTTTGCGCCGCTGGATGGATTCAGGCCATTCGAGTTCTACCGCGGCTACTCGGCCGGTTTTTTCGACGGCCGGCATTTCGTGATGAAGGGCGGCTCGGCGCGCACCGCGGCGTGCATGCTGCGCCGATCGTTTCGCAACTGGTTCCAGCCGCACTATCCCTACGTCTACGCATCATTCCGGTGCATGACCCAATAATAAGGAGGCAGCATGGTCCTTCGATCCCCTTCGGCAGTTGAGGACACGACCGCCCGCTTCGCCTCCGACGTCGCGCGCACGCTGCGCCTGCCCGGCCAGAAGGAGCTGCTGTCGCGCTATCTGTACGACGACGTGGGCTCGGCGCTGTTCGAGGCGATCTGCCTTCTGCCCGAATACGGCCTCACCCGCGCCGATGACCGGCTCCTGCGCCGCCACGCTCCCGACATCGTGGACCGGCTTCCCGCTCCGCTCGCGGTGGCCGAGCTGGGCAGCGGCAGCGGCCGCAAGACGCGCTGGATCCTGCAGGCCGCCTGCAGGCGCCAGAGCGTCACCTACATGCCGATCGAGATCTCCATTGCGGCACTGGAGCGCTGCGAAGCCGAGCTGGGACAGATGGAGTCGGTGCACCTCGTGGGCTTCGAGCAGAGCTACCTCGACGGGCTGCGCTCCGCCGCGGCCCGGCGCCGCCAGGACGAGTGCCTCCTGGTGCTCTTCCTCGGCAGCTCCATCGGCAATTTCGACCGGCCGGCCGGCGACAGCTTCCTGCGCGCGGTGCGCCGGGCGCTGCGGGCCGGAGATGCTCTGCTGCTCGGCACGGATCTCCTCAAGCCGGTGCCGGTTCTCATGCGCGCCTACGACGATGACGCCGGCGTGACGGCGGCCTTCAACAAGAACCTCCTGGCGCGGCTCAACCGCGAGCTGTCGGCGGACTTCGATCTGTCGGCCTGGAGCCACGAGGCGCGCTACAACGACGATCACCGGCGCGTCGAGATGCATCTGCGCTCCGCGGCGGATCAGGCTGTCGTGATCTCTGAGGCCGGCCTCACCGTAGAGTTTGCGCGCCACGAGACGATCTGGACGGAGAGCTCGCACAAGTACGACCCCGGCGAGCTGTCCGGAATGGCCGATCGCACCGGCTTCCGGCTCGAGGCCCAGTGGATCGATCGCGAGTGGCCCTTCGCGCAGAACCTCCTCATCGCCACCTGATAGGATAAGCGCCGCAAGGCGCCGCCCGTGCAGCAGACCCGCTCGCCCGGCAGGCGCCCTGGAGGCCCTGTAGATGAAGGCTTTGGCCCTGCTGCACCGTTACCTGAGCTGTCTGGTGGCGCCGGCCATGCTGTTCTTCGCCGTGTCGGGAATCTGGCAGATCTACCGGATGCAGGAGAGCACGAAGGATGGCAGCTATGAGGCGCCCTGGACGCTGACCACGCTGTCACACATCCACAAGGCCGAGAAGATCCAGGGCCCGGCCGCGGTCTGGTTCAAGATGGCGATGGCCCTGGTCGGGGTGCTGTTCGCGGCGACCGCGCTGGTGGGGATCGTCATGGCGGTCAGGCTCACGAAGCCGGCCTGGCTTGCGTGGGCACTTCTTGCGGCCGGGACGCTGGTGCCTGCGGGGCTGGCGATCGTTGCGGGGTGGAGCTGACCACCCTGGAGACACCGGCCTGAATCGCCACCGATGCTCCGGAAGGATGCGTGAGGCCCCATCATGAGCTGGCATCGCGGGGGGGCAGATGATGAGAACGCGATGGCCGGAGGAGCACGCAAGCAACTCCCGTTCGTGACCCGCGGCAGGGGTGAGCCCCGGTACCCCAGCATCGGCGGATCGCTCGCGCTAACCGCAGGGGCACGCGCGCGGCTGGAGCGCGTCCCGTGCCTGCTCTGCCAGGCCGACGACGACGAACCGATCATCGCAGTGGCTGACTGGCGCTATGGACTGTCGGTGGAGCCGCTCGTCATCGTGCGCTGCCGGCGCTGCGGTCTCTCATACCTGAACCCCCGCCCCGTGGGCTCGCACATGCATCACTTCTACCCGTCTCCTTACTACGAGCGCCGTCAGGTCGATGGTGGGGCCTCCCCTGAAGCAGCCCGCGGCATGGCCGCTGCCCGGCGCACCAACAAAGCGGCGCTGGACGAGCAGGCGCAGCTCTGCGAGCGGGCTGCGCAAGGCGGCGGCGCGGGGCGCTCCGTCCTGGACGTGGGATGCGCCAGCGGGGTCTTTCTGGCCAGCATGCGGCAGCGCTCCTGGGACGTCCTGGGAGTCGAGATCTCCGCGGACGCCGCAGCGTGGGGCGAGCGCGAGCTGGGCCTGGAGATCATCGACAAGCCGCTCACGGAGGCGAAGCTACCTGCCGAACGCTTCGACGTGGTCACCTTCTGGTCATCGCTGGAACACTTCCACGATCCGCTTGCCTGCCTCACCGAAGCGCGGCGCATCCTCAAGCCGGGCGGGGCCGCCGTCATCCTGGTGCCGAACTTCGCCAGCCCCACGGTGCGCCATCTTCACTGGGGGCTGGACCCGCCACGCCACCTGTACCACTTCACTCCCGCGACACTCGAGCTCGTGCTGCGCCGCGCCGGGTTCGAGGGGAGGATCGAGCGCCGATCGCGCACCCGCATCGAGGATGGGGCACTGCACGGACAGGTGGCCAAGATCGGACGCCTGCTGCGTGACTCAGCCAGGAATCCGGCTGCGAGGATTGCCGGGTGGAGCCTGGCTCGGCTCTCGCCGCTCATGGCGCCGTTCTCCTGGTGCCTGACGGCCGCAGGGCTGAACGCCGCCATGATTGTCACGGCACGCGCAGGGCCGCGGGGACACCACCCGGCAAGGCGGTCTAGGGGATCTCGAATTCCCCCTCTGTGATGGTCTGGTTGCCGCCCGCTTCGATCGCCAGCACCTCGAAGTCGTGCACGCCCGGCTCCAGGCTTGCGGTGAACGCTTCGGGCAGCGTGATCTCGCTGGCCGAGGCAGGCAGCGTCACCTGGAAGGAGCCGACGATCACCTGGTAGCCCACGATGACGATCTTCCGGTTGGGGAATCCGCGAGGCGGCGCCGCAGGCGAGCTCCAGCTGATGGTCACGTCGGTGCCGTCCACCTCTGCGTCGACCTCGGGAGCTGCGGGAACGGCGTGAGTAAGCCTCCCGCTACCTGTAATCCGCTCTCCATCCACCGTCTCGCCGACGAACCGGTATCTTCCCTCCGGCATCATGGCCAGAAGCTGCCTGAGCGGCACATCATTGAGGTTCGGCTCCGCCCCCTCGAAGAACAGCTCGGTCATGCCCAGATTGCCGAACGCTCCACCCCCCTCCACTTCGAAGATCAGGCGGCCATTGGGGTTGAAGATCTCGATCTCCCTCCAGTCCTCCCCGTCCAGAAGGACGTGGAATCCCAGATCGGGGCCCGAGTCGTTGTACTCGATGAAGATGCGGGAGATGTCGAGCTGGGCGGCCCATGCGGGCGCCGCCAGGCCGGCCACGGCCGTGACAGCCAGGAACAAGTACACGAAGCGCTTGTGTCGCATCATGCCGACGCTCCTATGAAACTGGTCCGTGAGGCGGCGCACCGCGGGCGCCGCATGGTCTGCGGGGAACTCTCACTGGTTGGAGAGGCCGGGGCCGGGGAATCCTTCGAGGAAGGCTCTCCTCACCTGAGCAGCGACTAGGAGCCTGTCCGAGTATTGGATTCGGGTCGCGTTGCGAGCGCCGCGGCACCGGATGCAAGGCGCCGCGACGACGGCGACCGTTGTGGTCGTCGAGGAGCGGCAACGCAGCAGACGGTGCC
>Ga0187892_10000264_pt1 | contig 140164 bp, 114 predicted proteins | sample MA1701073metaG_FD_139345 | JGI IMG/M metagenome (GOLD analysis project Ga0187892, IMG submission 139345) | Bio-ooze microbial communities from a basaltic lava cave in the Kipuka Kanohina Cave System on the Island of Hawaii, USA - MA170107-3 metaG ...
CCCGCGCCTCGATCCGGCCCGTGTGCTCGCCCAGGCGCGGCGCCGGTCGCGGCGCGCCTGGGCGCCGGCCATCGATCCGGTACGGGGGCCGCGGCTGCAGGAAGCCGCCGCCGGGAGCCGGCTCGAAGACGCCGCGCGCCGCGAAGTGCGGGTGCTCGAGGACGCTCCTCCCGTCGTGCACGGGGGCCACGGGGATGCGCAGCAGCGCGGCCCGTTCCACGATCTCCTCGGTCGCGTGCCGGGTGGTGAAGGCGCGCACCGCGGCGTTCCACTCGTCCATGCGCCGGGCGCGCCCGGAGAGGCTCGCGAGCTCCTCGTCCCCGAGCAGATCCTGTCGCTCGATCAGGAGCAGGAAGTCGCGGTACTGCTGGCGCGAGTTGGTGTTGAAGCCGACCCAGCCGTCGCGGGTGGGCTCGATGGAGGGGATCTCGACGGAGCGATGGGGCGCCGGGAGGGGAGGTCGGCCCTGGAGGCTGTGCATGAGATCGGCGTAGATCGTGCTCCCGAGATGGCTCACCTCGAGGAGCGAGAAGTCGACGTGCTCTCCCTGGCCGGTGCGGCGCGCGCGGCGCACCGCCGCCAGCGCCGCCACGCCGGCGTAGGTGCCGCCGATCCAGTCGGTGATGCGCCCGCCGGCCTGGAAGGGGACCTGCTCCGGCAGGCCGCGGCTCGCGATGGAGCCCGACTCGGCCTGCACGGTGAACTCGCTGGCGGGGCGCCGCGCCCAGGGCCCGCTGCGGCCGAAGGGCGAGATCGAGAGCACGACGAGGCCCGGGTGGCGCCGGCAGAGCGCGCGGGGATCGAGCTCGCTGGCCCGCTCGGGGCCGAAGCTCTCGACGACGAGGTCCGCGCCCGCGACGAGCGCCAGGACCTCCGGGTCCCCGGGCGCGCCCACGAGCGAGCGCTTGCCGCCGCTCAGGAACCGGAAGAGCGGCCCGTCGCGCGCGCCGAGCTCGGCCCCCGAGGCGGAGAAGCGCCGCAGCGGGTCGCCCTCGGGCCCCTCCACCTTGATCACGTCGGCGCCGGCGTCCGCCAGGAGCTTCGTGGCATAGGGGCCGGCGATCCCGGTCGAGAAGTCGAGGGCGCGGATCCCGCGCAGGCCCGCCGGGGAGGCGTCTCCCTCTCGCGGGCTCCCGCTCACCTCCCCCCTCGCGCGGGCCGGAAGCGCGGGAGCGCGAGCCCCGGGCCCATGTCCTCCCAGACGAGCTCGACCGCGAGGCCCACGCGCGCCTCGGCCGGGTCCGCCTCCACCAGGTTCGAGAGCAGCCGCAGGCCCTGCGCCCCCTCGAGCTCCACGAGCACGACGGCGAAGGGCAGCGGTCCCCGCTGGCGCTGGGCGGGGACCGCGGGCCGGTGCACGATGGTGTAGCTGTAGACGGCTCCGCGCCCGGAGAGCTCGCGCCAGCCCGAGGCGCGCGAGCGACAGCCCGGGCAGACGGGGCCCGGCGGGTGGCGCAGGCGCGAGCAGGCGCTGCACTCCTGGAAGACCAGGCGGTGCTCGGCGGCGGCCCGCCAGAAGGGAAGGGTCTCGGCGTCGGCCTGCGGGAGCGGCATCTCGTCGGGGAAGTAGCGGGGCCGGGGCGCCATCCTTCGCACAGGATCGCAGAGGATCGGGTTGGCGTCCCGATCCGGCGGCGATATTCTGGCGCGCTGCGCGAAGCCACCGGCCGCTCACCTCCGCGCTTGCTCCCCACCCTCGAACCTCCTCCCTGGAGCCCCCTCCCGTGAGCCTGGACGGCCGGTTCCTCCTCCTGCTCGCCTGCTTCCTCGTCTCCGGCATGGCGGCCCTCGCCTACGAGACGGCCTGGACCCAGCAGTTCGCCCTGGTGTTCGGCGCCTCGGAGCTGGCCGTCGTGGCGGTGCTGGCGGCCTACATGGCGGGGCTCACCCTGGGCGCCGCGGCAGGAGCGCGGGCGCTCCACCGGGTGCGGCGGCCCGTCCTGGTCTACGCGCTCCTCGAGCTCGGCATCGGCGCCTCGGCCCTGTTGGTGCCCGTGGCCCTGCGCCTGGCCCAGAGGCTCCAGGTGCTGCTCCTGGGGGGCGCGGAGCTCCTGCCCGAGGAGGGCTCGCTGGTCACGATCCTGTTCCACCTCGTCTCCTCCTTCGCGATCCTGCTCGTCCCGACCGGCTTCATGGGCGCGACGCTGCCGCTCCTCGCGCGCACTGCCGTGCGGCGGGAGGAGCAGATCGGCGGGCGCGTGGGAACGCTCTACACCGCGAACACGCTGGGGGCGGCGCTGGGGACGCTGGGCACGGCCTTCCTCCTGCTGCCGCGCTTCGGCCTGGGGCGGACCGTGCTCTTCGCGGCTGCGGCGAATCTCGCCGCGTTCCTGCTCGCCCTGCCTCTGGTACGCGGCGTCGCTCCGCCCCTTCCCGCGGCCCCGCGCGACCGGCCGCGGCGCCGCGCGAGCTTCATCCTGCCCCTGGTGCTGATCTCGAGCGCCGCGTCCTTCACCTACGAGATCCTCTGGACCCGGCTCCTCACCTTCGTCCTCGGCGCGAGCGTCTACGCCTTCGCCACCATGCTCGCCACGTTCCTGCTGGGAATCGCCCTGGGCTCGGGCCTGGCCGCGCGGCTCGCGCGGGCGCCCGAGGTCGCGCGGCTGGGCTTCGCCGTGGCGCAGCTCGGCATCGCCGCGCTCTCGCTGCTGGCCTTCCAGCTCGTGGACCGGCTGCCCGAGCTGGCCGGCGCCCTCTCCCGGGCCGACGCCGGCTTCCTCCTCGCGGGCACGAGCCTCTGCGCCCTGACGCTCCTCCCGGGAGCGATCTGCGTGGGTGCCACCTTCCCCTTCGCGGTGCGACTCCTGGCCGGGGGCGCGGCCGAGGCCGGCACCGCTGCGGCGCGCGTCTACGCCTGGAGCACGATCGGCGCCGTGCTGGGCTCGATCCTGGGAGGCCTCGTGGTGCTGCCCGCGCTCCGCTTCGAGGGCACCCTCGTGGCCGCGTCCGCCTGCGGCCTCCTGCTCGCCGCCGCGGCAGCCCTGCTGGCGCCGCCGCGGCTGTGGCGGGTCGCCGCCGCCGCGGGGGTCGGGCTCCTGGGGCTGGCGCTCTGGCAGCCCGCCACGCCCTGGCGCCTGCTGCGCCACTCCCCGCTCCCCGGGGAATTCGCCGGTGAGGTCGTCTACTACAGCGTGGGGCGCGGGGCGACCGTGCTCCTGCACGACATGGGCTGGGAGTGGAAGCTCACCTCGAACGGCCTGCCCGAGTCCGCCATCCAGGGCCCCGGGGCCCGCTCCGGCCGCTACGGCGTCGCCCACTGGCTCCCGCTCCTGGCCCTGGGTGCGCGCCCGTCCACGCGCTCGCTCCTGGTGGTCGGCCTGGGCGCGGGCCTGACGCTGGAGGAGGTTCCCCCGTCGGTCCGCGAGATCGAGGTGGTGGAGCTCGAGCCCGAGGTGGTGAACGCGAACCGGGCCCTGGCCGGGCGCCGCCGCAAGGATCCCCTGGCCGACCCCCGCGTCCACCTCTCGCTGAACGACGCCCGCAGCGCCCTCCTCCTCACCCGACACCGCTTCGACGCGATCGTGTCCCAGCCCTCGCACCCCTGGACGGCGGGGGCCTCGCATCTGTTCACCCGCGAGTTCTTCGGCCTGGTGCGGGACCGGCTGACGGACGAGGGCGTCTTCGTCCAGTGGATGGGGACGGACTTCGTCGACGAGCCCCTGCTGCGCACGCTGCTCGCCACGCTCGCGGCGGTCTTCCCCCACGTCGAGGTCTACGATCCCTACCCCGGCATGTCGCTCCTGTTCCTGGCCTCGCAGCGGCCCCTCGCCGTGGCCGCGACCTCCGCGCAGGCGATCGCAGCCGCCCCCGGGGCCTGGGCCCGGGTCGGCGTCTTCGGCCCCGAGGACCTGCTCGTGGCGCGGGTCCAGGACGGGGAGGGCGTGGCCCGCCTGGCCGCGGGTGCGCCCCTCAACACCGATCCGTGGAACCTGCTCCAGACGCGCTCCCCGCGCCTCGAGCGTCCCCTGGACGCGGCGGGCAGCGACCGGGTCTTCGCCAGGTTCGATCCCCTGCCGCGGGAGGCGGAGGGGGAGAGCGGGCTCTACCTGGTGCGGCGCCTGCTCCAGAAGCGGACGCTGCCCCGCGCGCGGCGGGTGGCGCTCGCCATGCCCGCCGGCGTGCCGCGGCGGGTGGCGCTGGCGCTCCTCGACGTGGCGTCCGGGCAGCGGGCCCGGGGCGCGGCGGCGCTCCGGGCGGCCTTCGCCGAGGCGCCCGACGCGCCGGTGGCCCGGCACGCGCTGCTCGCCCTGGAGGGCGAGGCGCTGCTCCGCGACGGAGGGGACCCCCAGGGCCTGCTCCCCCGCCTGGAGGGCGACGCCCTGGCCACGGCGCTGGTGGCGGGCTGGCGCCTCTCGCGCGCGGGCCGGATCGCGGAGGCCGCGGCGCTCGACGCCGAGCTCGCCCGGGCCGACGCGCATCACGCGCTCTTCGAGCCCGCGCTGCGGCTGCGCGTGGGCTGGCGCGCGGCCAGCGGGAATCCGGCGCGCGCGCGCGAGGGGCTCGAGCTCCTGGACCCGTTCCTCGCGACGGCCTCGTCCCCCACGAACGTGCTCCTGCGCGCGCGCCTGGCCCTGGCGGCGCAGGAGCCCGCCGCCGTCCTCGCCAGCCTCGACGAGATCGCGAGGGGCGCCCGGCGGCGCTCCGGCGTCGGCCAGGCCGGACGGGAGGCCCTGGAGCTCCTCCAGGCCCTGCCCGCGAGCTGGCGCGACGACCCGCGCGCACTGCGCATCGCGGAGCAGCTGCGAGCCCGCGCGCCCACCGGACATCGAGGCGCAGCCGAGTGATCGGATCGCATGGACGGATCGCGGTCCCCAGGGCGGACCGTCGACCCGATCGGCTCTGGTCCCCCGCGTAGGACCTCGACCCGCGCGCACCCCCCGGATCCTCCGCGGGCCGGCTCCCGAGCTCTCGCGCGGTGGCCCGGGCTCTGCCCGGACCGTCGCTGCGAGCTAGCGCCGCGCGAGGAGCAGCGCGCTGGAGGGCACGCAGGCCGCGCTCGTGACGAGGCACACCTCCGCCCCCTCGACGGGGCAGCTGGACTCGCCGCGCAGCGCCCGCACCCCCTCCACCACGTGGTTGAGGCCGTGCAGGTACGCCTCCGAGAGGCTCCCGCCGTGGGTATTGGTGGGCAGCGACCCCTGCGGCCAGGCGAGAGCCCCGCTCTCCGCGAAAGGGCCGCCCTCCCCGCGCGCGCAGAAGCCGAAGTCCTCGAGCTGAAGGAGTACGAGCCCGCTGAAGTGATCGTAGATCTGGGCCACGTCCACGTCGGCGGGTGCGAGGCCCGCCCGGGCGAAGAGCCTGCGCGCGATCCCCTCGCCGCCGCCGGTGGCGAAGACCGCGTCGGGCACGTTCGCGTTGGCGTAGGGACCGTAGCCGTAGCCCTCCGGCGCGCCCTGCGCGCTGGCCAGGATCTCCACCGGGCGCCGCAGCAGGTCGCGCGCGCGCTCGGCCGTGGTGACCACGACGGCGCAGGCGCCGTCGCTCTCCAGGCAGCAATCGAAGAGGCGGAAGGGGTCGGCGATCATGGGCGAGGCCTGGTGCTCTGCGAGCGCCAGCGAGCGCGTGCCCATCACCGCGCGCGGGTTGCGGCGCGCGTGCTCGCGGAAGGTCACGGCGACCCGCCCCATCTGCTCGCTGGTGGTGCCGTAGAGGTGCATGTGCCGGCGCATGGGGAGGGCGTAGGCGGCGGCGGCGGCGATGAGCCCGAAGGGCGCGTGGAAGGCCAGGGCGGCCTGGAGCAGGCTTCGCGCGCGCAGGAGCCGCGGCGGTCCTGCGCCCTCGCCGCGCTCGAGATCCGGGCCCCCCTGGCCGAAGCGGAAGAACTGGCCCTGACACAGACCCCGGTAGGCGACCACCACCTCCGCCTGGCCCGCCTCGACGGCGAGGGCCGCGTTCGCCACCGCGGCGCAGCCCCCACCGCCGCCGGGGAGCCAGACCATGTTCGCGAAGCGCAGCTCGCGCAGGCCGAGCTCCGCCGCCAGGAAGACCGCTTCGCTGCGGTCCTCGGAGAAGGAGGCGAGGCCATCCACCTCGTCCACCGGGAGCCCCGCGTCGGCGAGCGCCGCCAGGATCGCCTCGCAGGCCAGCGCGTGCTCGCTGGTGTCCTCGATGCCGCCCCAGCGCGCGTAGCGGGTCTCGCCCACGCCCACGAGGCAGGCGCGGCGCTGCGCCGGGCTCACGCGCCCCCGCTCGCGCGGGCGGCCCCGGCCAGGCCGAGCTCGCCGATGGCCGTCGCCATGGCCTCGACGTAGGTCAAGAGCTCCCCCGCGCCCATGCCGGTCGAGACCGAGCCGCGCGAGGTGCTGGCCTGGTGGATCCCCTCGCGGGTGAGGATGCCGCCCACGCGGAGCGCCGCCGCGAGATCCTCCCGCGCCGCCGCCTCGTAGCTCGCGACCGGGCGGCGGTTCAGGTGGTAGCAGAAGAGCTGCCCCACGCCCGTGACCTGGAGCGGCGCGCGCGCCGTCTCGAAGAGATCGGCGAGCGCCGCGCGCAGGCGGTCGCCGAGCTCGTGGAGCCGCCGGTAGACCTCCGGGGTCAGCGCCTCGAGCTGGGCGGCTCCCGCCACCATGGCGAGCGGGTGGGCCGCGAAGGTTCCGCCGTGGTTCACGGCGGGCCGGTGGCGGCGCAGGTCGAAGATCTCCATGAGCTCGGCCCGGCCCCCGAGGCAGCCGATCGGGAGCCCGCCTCCGATGATCTTGCCGCAGCAGGTGAGGTCCGGGATCACGCCGTAGTACTCCTGGGCGCCGCCCGGGGCGATCCCGAGGCTGATCATCTCGTCGAAGACGAGCAGGATCCCGTGCCGGCGCGTGATCTCGCGCAGGAACTGCAGGAATTCCCGGCGCGCCGGGATCATGCCCGCGGCCCCCATCACCGGCTCCACCAGGACCGCCGCGAGCTCGCGGCGCTGGCGCTCGATCGCGGCCTCGCAGCGCCGCTCGTCGTTGAAGGAGAGCAGCACCACGTCCCGGGCCAGCGCGGCGGGAATGCCGAGGGCCGCCTCCTTCTCCGGGTCGCTGCCCCCCGCGAAGGGCACGCCGGCGGACATGATGCCGAGGCTCGTCGAGAGCGAGTCGCTGGTGCCGTGGAAGCCCCCGGCCATCTTCGCGATCCGGGGCCGGCCCGTCAGCGCCCGGGCGGCGCGCACCGCGAACATGGCCGCCTCGCTGCCCGAGGAGCAGAACTTGAGCCGCTCGATCCCGGGCACGCGCTGGCAGAGGAGCTCGGCGAGCCGCGCCTCGCACTCGGTCGGCGCCGTGAAGAAGGTGCCCTTCTCGAGCTGGCGCGCGACGGCCTCGCGCACCGGGGCGAAGGCGTGGCCGAAGGGGAGCGCGAAGCTCGAGTTGATGAAGTCGATGTAGCGGTTGCCGTCCACGTCGAAGACGAAGCAGCCCTCGCCGCGCTCGATGAAGAGGGGCGGATGGTCCGGCGAGGCGCCTCCCAGGTTGGTCCCGCCGGCGATCCAGCGCTCGGCGCGCTCGAAGGCCGCGCGCGAGCGGGCGGTCGCCCGGGGGAAGGCGTCAGCTTCCACGGGCGTCCCGGGCCCGGGCGCCGCGCGGGCGCAGCAGCGCGCCGGGGAGGGGGCCGCCCGGATCGACGGCGTCGCGCCCGGAGCGCCGGACCGCGACGCCGTTCACGAGCACCGCGTCGATCCCGATCGCATCGGCCACCAGCCGATCCGCGCCGGCCGGGAGATCCCGCACCCGGCGCAGGGGTCCGGCTCCCACGCTGGCCGGGTCGAAGACCACCACGTCCGCGGGCCGGCCCGGCGCCAGGCGCCCGCGGTCCGGGAGCCCCAGCACCTCCGCCACGCGCCCCGTGAGCATGAAGATCGCCTGCTCGAGGCCGAGCGCGCCGAGCTCGCGCACCCAGTGGCCGAGCAGGTGGGTGGCGAAGCAGGCGTCGCACAGCTGGTTCGCGTGGGCGCCGGAGTCGGCGAGGCCCAGCACGCCCTCGGGCTGGCGCAGGAGCCAGCCCACCTCCTCCTCGTCGGAGTTGAGGAGCGCGAGGCGGAAACGCGCCTCGAGGCCGGAGTCGAGCGAGAGGTCCAGCACCAGGTCCAGCGGATCGACGCCGCGCTCGCGGGCCAGCTCCGCCACGCCGCGCCCCTCGAGCTCCGGCGCGCGCGGCGAGGCGGAGACCTCCGTGCGCTCCCAGCAGTCGCGCAGCACGCCCAGGAAGAGCTCCCCGGCGAGGTCGGCGCGGAAGGCCGCGCGGAAGCCGGGCTCCGCGTAGATGCGCCGCTTGCCCGAAGCGTCCACGGCGGCGGCCTGCGCGAAGGACGGGAGCCCCTCGAAGGGGAAGGGCGCGGCGAAGTCGAAGTCGAGGGTGAGCGGCCGGCAGCTCACCTGCGGCGCGATGCGGAGGCCCTGGGCGGCGAGCTTCGCGTGCCGCGCCAGGAGCTCGCGCGGCGGGAGGCCCTCCACCGCGAGCCCCGAGAGGAGCGCCGACCAGGTGACGGGCCGCCGGATGGCGCGGGCCAGCGACTCGATCTCGCCGAGGTAGAGGCCCGGCCCGATCGTGAGCTGCGCGATTCCGGCGCCCTCCTCGCCGAGCACGCCGGCCAGGGCCTGGATCTCCGCCAGATCGGCGAGCCGGCTCGGCACGGGCCGCCCCTCGAAGCCCACGTGGGTGGGGGATTTCGAGGTGGCGAATCCGATGGCGCCGGCGCGAATCGCCTCCGCCACCAGGCGCCGCATCTGCTCGAGCTCCGCCCCGCTCGCAGCGCGCTGGCTGGCGGCGTCTCCCATGACGTAGAGGCGGACCGGCGTGTGCCCCACGTAGACGGCGGTGTTCAGCGCCGCCCCGCGCCGCTCGAGCCAGTCCAGGTACTCGGGGAAGGTCTCGAACGGCCACTCCGCTCCCATGCCCGCCTCGAGGGCCGCGAGGCTCATGCCCTCCACCTTCTCGAGGGTACGCAGGATCTTCGGGCGGTCCGCGGGGCGGACCGGGGCCACGCCGAAGCCGCAGTTTCCCATCACGACGCTGGTGACGCCGTGCCAGGAGGAGACGGAGAGCAGCGGATCCCAGAGCACCTGGGCGTCGTAGTGGGTGTGCAGGTCGATGAAGCCCGGCGCCACCACGCGCCCGTCGGCCTCGAGGGTCTCGCGGGCGCTGCCCCGGGCCTCGCCGACCGCTGCGACGACGCCGCCCCGGATGGCGAGGTCGCCGCGGAAGCCCGGGGCGCCGCTCCCGTCCACGATCGTGCCGCCCGCGATCCGGAGGTCGTAGTCCATGGCGCCCTCGCGCCGCCGCGGGCCCGCCGCCCCGCCTCTCCATCCTACCCCCTCGGCGCCGGTGCGCGCGAGCGGGGAATTGACAAGGCCGCGGCGGCGGACGGATGATCGGGCGCGAGGGGGCGGCCCATGCTGGGCGTCACAGGCGGGACGGACGGGCCCCGGGGCGCGGAGGTCGACTACGCGAGCCCCCTCGAGTGCGACGTGGCGATCGTGGGCGCGGAGCTCTCGGGCCTGATCGCGGGCGCGATCCTCGCGCGGCACGGGCGGCGCGTCGCAGTGGTGGACGCGCCGCCCCAGGTGGGGGGCCGGGGCGGCTCGACCCGCCAGCGGGGCTACTGGCTCGACTGCGGCCACCGGGCCGGCCGCGACGTCACCGATCTCGAGATCGGCTGGTCCCACGGCCAGGAGGCCTGCCGCGAGGCCGGCGTCCAGGTGCGGATCCGCGAGATCGATTCGCAGCTGCGGGTGCACCTCCTGCCGGAGCTCCCGCCGCGGGGGCCCGCTCCCACCTGCGACGGGGGCTTTGGCCCGAGGGGCTTCCTCGCCCTGGCGCGCGAGGTCTTCGGGCTGCCGGAGGCGCTCTTGCCGGAGTTCGCGAAGCTCCTCGACCGGCTCGGGAGCGCCTCGCCGGAGGAGCGCAGGGCCGCGGTCCCGGTGCCGCTCGGGGCGTGGCTGCCGGAGCACGTGCCCGACCCGCGCCTGCGACGCGCCGTGCTGCTCCTGGTGAAGACGATCTACTGCCAGTACCCGGAGCGCGCCTCGGCGGGCCGCATCATGGGCTTCCTGGCCCTGCGCGACGCGGGCCGCGCCACGGTCACCGGCTTCGCCGACGACGACGAGGTGGGCGGGATGCAGGGGGTGATCGCGCCCTTCGCCCGCGCCCTGCGAGAGCGCGGCGGCAGGATCGTCCTCGACCACGAGCCCGCGGAGGTGCTCTTCGACGGCCCGCGGGCCACCGGCGTCCTGGCGCTCAGCCCGGGCCACCTGGCCCTCGAGATCCGTGCGGCCCGCACGATCGTGGCCTGGCCGATCTGGAGCGCGCTCCCGCTGCTGCCGCCCGAGCGCGTCGACCCGGAGCTGGCGGAGACCTCGCGCCGCCTCGAGGACCACGGCACCGACGCCATCGGCCTCGCGGTGGCTCTCTCGCGGCTCCCGCGGCTGCGCTCCAGCGGCGAGCGCGAGAGCCACCGGGGCTGGAATCGCCTCTTCGCGGGGCCGGAGCGCGAGTTCCTCGGCGGCTTCCACCTCCCCTCCCTGAGCTCGCGCCGCGCCGCCCCCGAGGGCAAGCACCTGCTCCACTGCCTCATCACGCGCTGGCTGCGCAAGGACGAGCGCGTCGCGTGGGCCGAGTCGAGGGCCACGCTGGCGGCGGTGCGCGCCTACCTGGGGACCTTCTACGCCGACTTCGACGAATGCGTGGAGTGGGAGGCGCGCCAGCTCGTGGCGCGGCCGGCGGTGATGGGCTGGTTCTGGGCCCCGGTCGAGCGCCACGGGGTGCGCGTGCCCGGCTGCGACGCGCTCTACCTGGCCAACACCACGATCGAGAGCGACGCGGGCCCGGTGGACATCTCGGCCCACGCCGGTCTCGCCGCCGCCCGCGCGGTGCTGGAAGATGCATGAGCCAGCGATCCTTCGCGGTGATCGATGCCGACGGCCACGTGATCGAGCCCCTGGGCCTGTGGAAGGCGTACACCGAGAGCCGCTACCACCAGCGACTGCCGCGCCCCGTGACCGACGAGAACGGGCTCTTCTGCTACGCCGTGGGGGACACGCTCCTGATGCGAACGGCGAGCCGCCTCTCGGCCCGACCGGCCGCGGCGCCGGATCCCGCCGCCGATCCCGCCCGCGGCGACTATCCCGAGCGGCAGATCCGCCCGGGCGGCTGGGATCCGGGCGCCCGCCTCGCCGACATGGACCTCGACGGCATGGACCTGGCCTTCCTCTACCCCACCCTGGCCTTCTTCCTCCCCGAGGTGCCGGACGTGGAGCTCCAGGCGGCGCTCTGCCGCGCCTACAACCGCTGGCTCGCCGACTACTGCAAGGCGGCGCCGGAGCGCCTGGTCGGGATCGCGCTCCTCCCGCTCCACGACGTGACCGAGTCGATCCGCGAGCTCGAGCGCTGCACGGGCGACTACGGCTTCCGGGGCGCCTTCTTCCGCCCCAATCCGTACGGCGGCCGCACCATCCAGAGCCCGGCCTACGAGCCCTTCTGGGAGTGCGCCGCGTCCCTGGGCGTGCCCATCACCGTGCACGAGGGCATCTCGGACTCGCTCCCCACGCTGGGCCGCGAACGCAGCGAGAACCCGGTGCTCCAGCACCTGATGTCGCACCCCTTCGAGCAGATGGCGGCCTGCGCGGGGCTCGTGCTGGCGGGCGTGCTGGAGCGCCATCCGCGCCTCCACTTCGTCTTCCTCGAGAGCGGCTGCGGCTGGCTCCCGTACTGGATCCGGCGCATGGATGGCCACGCGGAGCACTGGAGCCACCGGCTCCCCAGGCTCTCCCTGCGGCCCTCCGAGTACTTCCGGCGCCAGTGCTTCATCTCGATGGACCCGGACGACGAGTGTGCGCCGGCGCTCTTGGCCGAGCTCGGGAGCGAGAGCCTGGTCTGGGCCTCGGACTACCCGCACACGGACCACGAGTTCCCGGGCGCCGTGAAGGCGACCCTCGAGATCCTGGGCCGCGGACCGGCCGGCTCGGCGCGCAAGGTCCTCGACGAGAACCCGCGCCGCCTCTACCGGCTCGGCCCCGCGGCGCCGGGGGCCGGGGGGCGCTGAAGCGCGCCGGTGAAGCCGCTCCCCGCGCGCCTGCTGGCGCTCGTCCCGCTGGCGCTCTCCGCCTGGGTCTACCACCCGATCCTCGGCAGCTACTTCCGCATGGATGACTTCCTGAACCTCTACACCATCGCCAACGGAAGTCTCTTCGAGTTCCTCATCACTCCCCACGGCGGTCACCTGCTGGTCACCCGCAACGCGCTCTTCTATCTCTTCGCGAGCCTGCTCGGAACCGAGACCCAGGCCTGGTTCGCCCTCGTCCTGCTCACCCACCTCCTGAACGTCGCCCTGCTCTTCGAGGTCATCCGCCTCTTCACCGGGAGCGCCCGCCTGGCCTGCCTCGGCGCGGCCCTCTGGGGGATGTCGCCGCTCCACGAGGGAGCGCTGGCCTGGTACTCGGTCTACGGGCAGGTCGTCGCCGGCGCGCTCGTGCTGTGGATCCTCCGGGGTCTGGCCCGGCTGGCCGAAGGCGCGCCGCTCTCCCGCTTCGCGCCGCTGCGCTGGAGCCTGCTCCTGATCGCCGCCAGCGCCTCCTTCGGCGTCGGCATCGGCATCGCCCTGCTCTTCCCCGCCCTCCCCTGGCTCCTGCTGCCTCCCTCGCGCGACCGCGCTCGCCTCGCAACCGCCTTCGCCGCGGTGGCCCTGCTCGTGCCCCTCCTCTACGCGGGGGTGCGCCAGCTCTACCTCTCCCTCTACGGCGGCGCGCCGGACCTCGTCCCGTTCCTGCTCGGCCAGCTGCGCCAGGGGGGGGGCGTCCTGAGCCTGTGGCTCCAGCTGCTGGCCTTCGCCACCCAGGGGCTCCTCCTGGGAACGCTGGCGCCGGCGGTCGCCTACCCCGGCGCGGCGACCGGCGCGGTCCTCGCCCTGGCCGCCGCGGCGGCGGCCCTGGCGCTCGCCCGGGGCCCCGCCCCCCTGCGGCGCCGGCTCCTCGCCTGCGCCGTCATCGGCGCCGCCTGCTACGGGATCGTCGCCGTCGGGCGCGTGAGCTTCTTCGGGGCGGAGGGCAACCTTCGGCTCGTCCAGGCGCGACGCCTGCACTACGCGGGCCTGATGCCGCTGGCGATCGGGCTCTGCGTCGCTCTCGCCGCTCTCGCGGCGCGGCGGCCGCCGCGGCCGGCGCTCGGGAACGCGTGCCTGGCGATCGGCCTTCTCGCGCTGGTCGCCGCCCAGGCGACGAGCCCTCCGCTCGTTCCGGATCCGTCGGAGGCGCGACGCGAGACGGAGCAGGTGCTGGCGGCGATCCGCGAGGCGGTCGACTCGAGCCCGCCCGGGCAGGACGTCTACATCGCGAATCGCGACTTCCTCGCCATCGACTACCCGCTCCTGCCCCGCGCCGCGCGCTTCCCGGGCTGGGCTGCCGTATTCGCGATCTTCCATCCGAGCGACCGCGTGGAAGGGCGCCGCGTCTTCTTCGTGGAGACCCGACCGCACGTGCTCGCGGCCGCGCGGGGAGGACGGCGCAGCGGGGCCCTGCTGGTGGGGCCCGAGGCCGTCCCCGCCGGAGCAGGACCGGCCGGGCCCCCGGAGGCCCACCCGGGCGACTAGGAGCAGCGCAAGCCCGAAGGGCGCGCAGCGAGCCGCAGGCGAGCGGAGTCCCCGGGGAGAGCCCGAAGGGCGCGCAGCGAGCCGCAGGCGAGCGGAGTCCCCGGGGAGAGCCCGAAGGGCGCGCAGCGAGGCCAGGCCGAGCGAGGCTCAACGGGCTAGCGCGCGGCGGGCTCCCCGCCCGACGCGGCGGCCTCCGCGAGGGCGAGGTTGTGCTGCGCCGTCGGGTAGCGGGGGCGCAGGCGCAGCGCCTCGCGGAAGTGGGCGATGGCGGGATCGAGCTCGCCGCGCCGGAGCAGCGCCAGGCCCAGGTTGTTGTGGGCGACCGGCTGGCGCGGGAGGAGGCGCAGCGCCTCGCGGAGGTCGGCGATGGCCTCCTCGAGCCGGCCCTGCTTGAGCAGCACGGTGGCGCGGTCGCTGCGGATCCGGCCGCGGCGCGCGGCCGGGGCGTGGCGCTCGGCCCGGCCCAGCGCGGCCAGCGCGCCCGGGAAGTCGCCCAGCTGTCGCAGGGAGGTGGCGTGGCTCCAGTGGAACTCGTGGCGCTCGGGTCGGAGCGAGACCAGCGTCGCCAGCGCGAGGCCCGCGGCGGCGGCGGCCAGCACGCGCGCCCGGGTCCGGGCCGGCGCCCCGCGGAGCGCCGCCGCAGAGGCCGAGCCGAGGAGGGCCGCTGCGGCGAGGAGCAGAGCCACCGCCGCGCCGGGGAGATCGAGCCAGCGCCCGATCCCGGAGAGCCCCAGGGCCACCGCCAGCGCCGCCCAGAGCCAGCCCCGGCCCGCGGCGGGACCGGCGAGGGCCTGGGCCAGGTGCCGCGCCGGCGCGCTGGCGAGCGCTCCCGCCGCGAAGAGCCAGCCCGCGGGCAGGAAGAAGGCCCCTGCGGCCAGGAGCATGTAGAAGCTGAAGAGGCCGATCAGGAGGCCCATGGCCTCGAAGCCCAGGTGGAGAGCCGCGGCCAGGAGCCAGGCGGCGAGGCAGGCGCGGCGGCGCCGCGCGCTCGCGCGCTCGTCCTGGCGCGGCGCCAGCGCGTAGGCCGCCGAGAGCGCGACCTCGAGGGCGACGGTGGCGCCCGCGACGCCCGCGAAGAAGGCGCGCCGGCTCCCGCCCAGTGCGACGGCGAGGTCCGCCGCGGCCTGCGGGAGCGCCTTGGTCTGCGCCACCAGGGCCGGGGTCGCCCCCGAGAGCCAAAGGGGCTCGAGCTTCGCCAGTGCCGTGAAGGCATAGACGAGCGCGAAGAGCGCTCCCAGCAGCCGCCAGGCCCAGGCGCAGGTCAGCGGCCCCGGCGCCCGGCGACCGCGCGCCGGCGCGCCCCGGGCCGCGTCCCCCGGGTAGAGGTCCTCCCGGCGGAGCGGGGGAAGGAAGATCAGACAGAAGAGCACCAGCGAGAGCAGGTAGTGGTGCTGGTAGAGGTCGAGCTGGCTCATCGACCAGGCCAGGCTGTAGAGCGCGAAGATGGCGGCGAGGATGGGCCGGCTCGGGCCCGAGAGCGCAGAGAAGAGGGCCAGGAACCCGCACAGCAGGAGCGATCCCACGTAGAGCCCCGGGGTCGGCAGGGGCAGGAGGGCCTCCAGCCAGCGGAAGTGCGCGACGTTGAAGCCCGCGAGCCCGTAGGAGCCGCCGCGCGCGAAGGTCAGCCAGCAGTCGAGGGCGAGGAGCGCGAGGAAGAGCCGCGCGAAGAGGAAGGGGCGGATGGCCGCGACGGGGCCGTACCAGAGGCCGTCCCAGATCTCGACCGGGCGGGCCCGGCGCGGCGCCGGGGGCGTCACGGGACCGCCTGCGCGGGGCGGACCTCGAGGCTCGCGCAGTCGATCTCGGCCTGCGGCTGCGGCGGCGCCCCGCCGCAGGCGAGCTCGAAGCGGACTCGCGCGGCCTCCGAGCGCGGGCAGCGCCAGCGCAGCAGCCCCTCCACGACGTCGCGGCGCCCCGTGTCCAGGGCGGGGAGCCACATCCCGGGCAGGAGCGAGCGGAGATCGACGGCGCGCTCGCGGGCGCCACCCTCCAGGATCCACTCGCGGAGAGACCCGCGGCAGATCCGGGCGCGCTCCTTCTCCCGGTAGAAGACCGACGAGAACATGCGCCAGGCAAAGCGCTCGTCGGAGCCCCCGCCCCCCAGGTAGTAGCCGAGTGGCACGAGCAGCTGATGCAGCAGGAGGAGTGCGATCAGCGCGTTCGCGAGCCGGCGCGCGCCGCCGGTCGGCGGCGGGACCAGCAGCGCGTCACGGACCTGCGGGGCCGGATCGTTCTCCATCGTCCTGGGCGGGCTCCGAGGGTATCATGCGCCCTTCAGGACCCCGCACCCAGGAGATCCCATGCGACGACTGATCCCCCTCTCGGCCCTGCTCTGGGCCGGCCTGCCGGCCGCCGCCCTCGAGCCCGGCGCCAGCGCCTCGGAGATCCGCAGCTGCGTGGAGGCCAACATGCCCCAGGAGAGCAGCGTGCAGGCGGTGGTCTTCCGGACCCGGGACCGGATGGGGGCCATCACCGAGGCCAGAGCCTCCATCTACTGGCGGAAGTTCGAGGACGGCCTCTCCCGGGTGCTGATCCGCTTCGCGGCGCCCCCCGACCTGCGCGACGCGAGCGTCCTCCTGCTCGAGCGCTCGAGCTCCGAGCGCGACATCTTCATGTATCTCCCCGCGCTCGAGAAGGTGAAGCGCATCACGACCCACATGATCTCGGGCTCGATGTTCGGAACCGATTTCAGCTACGAGGACTTCGAGCACTTCGTCGACTATGCGGGCAAGGCCACGGCCACTCGCCTGGACGACGCGGTCATCGACGGCGAGCCGGCCTTCGTGCTGGAGAGCCGGCCCGGGGAGAAGGAGGCCTCTGGTTACCGGCGCATCGTCGAGTACGTCGATCCCAAGACCTGCGTGCGGCTCAAGACCGACCTCTACGAGGCGGGGGACCGGCTCCGGAAGGTCGCCAGCTCGAGTCGCGCCGCGATCCAGCGCGAGAAGTACCTCTGGTACGCACCGACCCTGCTGCTGCGCGACCTGCGCGACGAGACCGAGACCGAGCTCAGCATCGAGAAGGTCGAGGTGGCCGTGGAGATCCCGAAGAAGATGTTCTCCCAGGCCGAGCTGACGCGCGGCCACTGACGCCCCGGGTCGCGGCCGGATCCGAGGAGCAGTCGTCCTCCTCGTCGCAGATCCCATCCGCGTCCTCGTCGCCGCAGGCCAGGACTCCGACCTCGCTCCGCACCGTGAATCGATCCGACACGGCTCCGGTGACGTCCTTGAAGCTGAAGCTCGCCAGGCGCGGGTCCCCGCCCTCGTGAAAGACTCCGAACAGGGCGCCGGACTTCGCGCCCTGGGTCGAGGTATGGATGCTGGCGAACCAGGCGCCGCTCACCGACTGGGAGCGGATGCTCTTGCCGCCGAGGCCCGAGACGAAGGCGAAGCTCCGGCCCTCGTCGGCGGGCGTGGCCGGGTCGTCCGCCTCGAGGACCAGGGGCTGCGCGCTGCTCGCGACCCGCTTGTCCTGCATGCCCGAGAGCAGGTGCGTGCGGGAGTAGGAGTGCTCGTGGCCCGTGGCGATGATCGCCCCGGCGCGGCGCGACTCCTCGTAGACGCCCCAGCCCGCCTCGTTCCCCTTGCCGCCCGCCTGCATGTCGCGCTGGTTCTTGTGCCAGCTGCTGATGCGCCAGACCGCGTCGCTCGAAGAGAACCGGTCGCGGATGTAGCGGTCGTGGAAGCCGTCGCCGGGTCCGAAGATGTCGGGTCCGGTCATCACGAACTGGATTCCCTTCCAGGTGAAGGTCGACTGCACGCCGAGGTCCCCGCTCCAGGCGATGCCCAGGCGATCCATGCGCGCCTCCAGGCGCTCCTGGTAGCCCCCGGAGGCGTAGAAGGCCGCGGCGTCGTGGTTCCCGACCGAGGCGAAGTAGGGGAAGTCGGCTCCCAGCACCGAGTCGATCCGCGCCTCCCAGGCGGCCGGGTCGTCCCGGTAGTCGAAGTCGCCGCTGTGGACCACCGCGTCGGCCCCCTCGGCGCGGACCAGCTCGAGCACGGCGCTGGCCGAGGCCCCGCTCCCCTGGTCGGCGAGGAAGGCGATCTTGAGGCCGGGGGGCGTCGGCTCGCCGCGCGCGGGCAGGGCCGCGAGGAGGGCGGCCAGCGCCAGGCTCCACCTCGACATCCATCCATTCTACGGGCGAAGGGTGCGCAGGCGGTGCGCAGCTGGGCCGCGCGGGCATCACCGATGCGCAGCTTGCGGGCGCTAACGACCGCGCAGGCGGGCGGCTTCGCGCAGGTGCCGGGCCGCCCGGGCGGGCTCCCCCTTCGCCCGCAGCGCCTTGCCCAGGTCCTCGTGGATCCGCCCGTCCGCGGGAGCCATCTGGAGCGCGCGCTCGAGCTCCCGGACGGCGCCCTCGAAGTCGCCCTGAAAGGCCAGCGCGAGGCCCAGGTTGTGGTGATGCCGCGCCGCGCCGTAGGGCTCGATGGCGAGGGCCCCGCGCAGCTCGCGCTCCGCCTCTTCGTACTCGCCGCGCTCGAAGAGCCGCGAGAGGACCGGGATGGTCGGCGTCGCGGCGCCGGGCAGGCGCCGCTGGCTCTTCAGCGACTCGAAGACCCCGCCCGCGACGAGCAGCGCCAGACCCGCCAGGGCGAGCCCGAAGGCCAGGCGCTGCGCCCGCTCGAGCACCGGCGCGCCTCACCGCTCCACGGGCGCAGCGCCCTCAGGCCCGGGCCGGATCGCGGAGGTCCACGATGGTGCGGTTCGAATCCCCGCTCCCGAAGCGCCAGATGAAGGCATCCACCACGAAGTGGTGGACGTTGATCGCCGCCGTCACCACGAGCACGCTCTCGAAGACTCCGAAGCCGAGCCCTACGAAGCCGAGGGGCAGGCACTGGAAGAGCGCGTAGCCCAGGAGCAGGGAGAGGGCGTAGAAGTGGAGCGCGTGGTAGACGGCGCCGCGGGCGTCGCCCGGGCGGCTGGCCCGCTCCTTCACGTGGAAGGCGATCACGATGGCCAGGTACTGGAGCCCGTGGAAGACCGTGGCGTAGAGGAAGGCGTCGAGGGGACTCAGCACGAAGAACCAGACCCCGTTGGCCAGCAGGGCCAGCAGGCCGATCGCCGGCATGGGCCCGCTGGGGCTGCGCCACACCAGGCCGAAGAGCACGAGGGGCGCCACGAGGGCCAGGAGCTCGAGGCCGGCCGCGACGCTGCCCCGCATGAGCGCGCCCCGGGCCGCGAGCCCCGGCAGGAGCCAGTCGACCCCCACGCCGGGCCCGGCCGCGAAGACGTACAGGAACGGCAGCATGGCGACCCAGCGGAGCGCGCGCTTGTGCGAGGGATCGAGCCGGCAGCCCGAGCGATGGCTGTAGACGACGGCGATCCCGTAGGCCTGGGCCGCGTAGTGGTAGGGCGACCAGGTGAGGTAGAGCGCCTGGAGGTGCCGCCCGAGGCTCCCCGGGAAGAGCAGCGCCAGGAAGACCAGGCCCAGCATCGCGAGGGGGAGCGAGCGGGTGAGGCGCGGCAGCGCCGCGAAGCTCCCGGGCTTCGTGTAGAGGCGCACCGTCGAGGCCGCGAAGTGGGCGCCGTTGGCGAGCAGCACCGCGAGGGGCAGGAGGCCCGCGAGTCCGTCGGCGCCGCTCGGGCTCATCTGGCCCACCGACTGGGCGGCCGGGTGGAGGACCACGAGGGCCGTGACGAGCAGGGAGAGCCCGCCGCCGACGAGGGCGTAGTCGAAGAGCGGGTGGACGAAGGCCCGCCCGACGAGCGCCGCCGAGATCGCGCGCTGGGTCTCCAAGGACGTCAGTATATCGGCGGGGCGGGAGCTCCGAGGGCGAGCTCCCGGGGCCCGCCGGAGGGTGTTAGAGTGGGCGCCGTGAGCCGCAGTCCCCTTGGTTCCGACGGGCCGGGGGCGCCCGCCAGACGCGCGCGGCGGCGGGCGCGGGCACGGGTGCGCGTCACCCTGGCCAGCGCGCTCGCGCTCGCGGCCGGCGCCGCTTGCCTGCACCCCGCCGGGCGCGAGGCGCCGGTGGTGGCGGTGACGGGCGGCCGAATCCGCGGCGCCCTCGAGGACGGGGCCGCCGTGTTCCGGGGCGTACCCTTCGCGGCCCCGCCGGTGGGCCCGCTTCGCTGGCGCCCGCCCGCCCCGGTGCTGGCCTGGCAGGGCGTGCGCGACGCCACCGGGTACGGCCCGATCTGCCCCCAGATCTCGGACCTGGGCGGAAACATCGACCGCATCCTCTCCGCCCACGGCTACGGCGCGCTGCGCCGCCTGCTCGTGCGCTCGTTCGCCGGCCTGCGCGGGGAGCCCCGGCAGGACGAGGACTGCCTCACCCTGAACATCCGGACCCGGAACCTGGGCTCCGCGGTGCGCCAGCCGGTGATGGTGTGGATCCACGGCGGCGCGCATCGCAACGGCAGCGGCTCCATGAGCATCTACAACGGCGACGCGTTGGTGTCGCGCGGCATCGTGCTCGTCACCGTGAACTACCGGCTCGGGGTGCTGGGCTTCCTGGCGCACCCGGCGCTCAGCGCCGAGTCGCCGCAGGCGAGCTCCGGGAACTACGGCACGCTGGACCACGTGGCGGCCCTCGAGTGGGTGCAGGGCAACATCGCGAGCTTCGGCGGCGACCCGGGGCAGGTGACGATCTTCGGCGAGTCCGCGGGCGGCCACTCGGTGGGGCAGCTCCTGGCCTCGCCCCAGGCGCGGGGGCTCTTCCAGCGGGCCATCGCCCAGAGCGGCGCCGGGAGCCACCAGCTCCTTCGGCTGCGGCGGCCCGCTCCCGGGCTGCCGGCGGCGGAGGCAGCCGGGCTCGCGCTGGCCGAGCGGCTCGGCGCGGCCGCGGCCCCGGACCCGGCGGCCGCGCTGCGCGCGATCGGCGTGGCGCAGCTGCTCGAGGCCGCCGACGCGATCCCCGAGGTCGGCCGGGCGCTCCAGCCCGTGGTGGACGGCTGGGTCTTTCCGCGCCCGGTGGCGGAGATCTTCGCGGGCGGAGACCAGGCGGCGGTGCCCCTCCTCGTGGGGAGCAACGCCGACGAGGGAAACACCTTCCCCCCGCGTTCGCCGGACCCGGAGCGGCCCGGGCCGATCGGGTCGCTGGAGGCCTGGCGGGCCGCCGTGCAGGCGGCCTACGCCGAGGACGCCCCCCGCGTCCTCGAGCTCTATCCCGCGGCGAGCGAGGCGGACCTGCCGAGCGCGCAGCGCGCGCTCTTCGGCGACTCCTACTTCGGCGTGAACGCCCGCTACCTGGCGGCGCAGATGCAGCGCGTCGGCCGGCCCGCCTTCCTCTACCTCTTCGACCGCGTGCCCCCGGGCGGGGCCAGCGCCGCCGGCGCCTACCACGGCGCGGAGATCTCCTTCGTGTTCGGCGAGTCCCTCTCGATCCTCCCGAGCAACGACTACGACGCGGAGCTGTCGCGCAGCATGGGGGACTACTGGGTGCAGTTCGCGAAGACCGGCGACCCCAATCTCCCCGGGCGGCCGGACTGGCCCGCCTACGACCCCCGCGAGCCGCGCTGGCTGGAGCTCGGGGCTCGGATCCGGGCCGCGCCGGTGTCCCGGGCCGAGGCCTACGACATCTTCGACCGCCAGCGCGCGCGAAGCCTCGCGGCGCTCTCGCGCTGACGGGGACCGCCCCCGCCCGGCGCTCGCGAGCGCTCCCGCTCCTGGCGGGTGCGCTCTGGCTGGCCGCCGGACCGCTCCGGGCCGCCGCGGCGGAGCCGCTCGAGCTCGTGGCGAGCATCCAGCCCCTCGAGCTCCTGCTCCGCGAGCTCGGGGGCACGCGGGTGGCGGTCGCGACGCTGCTGCCCCCCGGCGCGAGCCCCCACACCTTCGAGCCGCTTCCCGGCGACGTGGCCCGGCTCGCGCGGGCCCGGGGCTTCCTGCGCCTGGGGGGCGGCCTCGACGACTGGGCGGAGCGGCTCGCCGCGGCGGCGCCCCGGGCCCTCGAGACGCTGGTGCTGCTCGGGGCGGCGGAGTCCAGCGACCCCCACGTGTGGCTCGATCCGCTCCTGGTGCGCGACGCCCTCGTCCCGCGCCTCGAGGGCTGGCTCGCCGCCCTCGACCCCGCCGGGCGGGCCGACGGCGCGCGACGCGCGCAGGCCTTCCGGGCTAGTCTCACGGCCCTCGACGGGGAGATCCGCGAGATCCTGGCGGGCGCCCCGGGGCGGAGCTACGTGGCCTTCCACAACGCCTGGCGCCACTTCGCGCGCCGCTACGGCCTCGAGGAGGTGGCGGTGGTGGAGGAGTTCGCCGGGGAGGAGCCCACGCCGCGCGAGCTCGCCCGGCTGGTGCGCGCGGCGCAGCGCGCCGGTGTCGCCGCCATCCTGGTCGAGCCCCAGCTCCCCGCCCGGGTGGCGGAGACCCTGGCCCGCGAGTTCGGCGCCGGCACCGTGCTGGTGGATCCCCTGGGCGACCCGCGCGACCCCGAGCGCGACAGCTACGCCGAGCTCCTGCGCTTCGACGCGCGCGCCTTCGCCCGCGCCCTGGGAGGCGGGCGCCCGTGACGGCAGCGGCGCGCGAGTGCGCGGTTCGCCTCGAGCGCGTGAGCGTCGACCGCGCCGGGAGGCGCGTGCTCGAGGACGTGAGCCTCACCCTCGCGGCGGGCGACTTCCTGGGCGTGGTGGGGCCCAACGGCGCGGGCAAGACGACGCTCCTGCGCGCGATCCTGGGCCTCGTCCCCATCTGCGCCGGGGCGATCGAGGTCTTCGGCAGGCCCCTGCGCGGGCCGGGCGACCACCCCGCCGGGGTGGGCTACGTCCCCCAGCGCCAGGAGATCCCGCGCGGCTTTCCGGCCAGCGTGGCCGACGCCGTGGGCCTGGGGCTGCCGCGGGCCCGGGCCTGGCAGCGCGCCGGCCCGGCGGGGCGCGCCTCCCTGCGACGCAACCTGGAGCTCGTGGGCCTCGCGGCGCTGGCCGGGCGGCCGGTGGGCGAGCTCTCCGGCGGCGAGCAGCGCCGCGTGCTCCTGGCCCAGGCCCTCTGCGCCAGCACCCGGCTCCTCGTCCTCGACGAGCCCACCAGCGGCCTCGACCTCCCCGCCGAGCACGAGTTCTACGCGCTCCTCCGCCGCCTCCAGGGCGAGCTCGCGCTCACGGTGATCGCCGTGTCCCACGACCTCGTGGCCCTGGCCGGCGAGGCGGATGCGCTGGTCTGCATCAACCGGCGCATGCACGTGCACGGCAACCCCGACGAGGTGATCCACAGCCACGCCATCCGGGAGGCCTACAGCTGCGAGTTCGACTTCCTGGCGGGCGAGCTCGCCCACCACCAGCACGGGAGCCCGCCGCCGGTGGGAGCTCCCCGGGCGGAGCCCGGCGCAGAGCCCGGCTGATGCTCGAGCTCGCCTTCATGCAGCGCGCCCTCGCCGCCGCGGTGCTGGTGGGCGTCGTCTGCGGCGTGCTGGGCTTCTTCGTGGTCCTGCGCCGGCTCGCCTTCATCGGGGTCGGGATCTCCCATTCGGCGGTGGGCGGCGTCGCGATCGGGATCGTCGCGGGGGTGAGCCCGCTCCTCACGGCGGCGGTCTTCGCGGTTGCCGTGGCCCTCGGCATCGCCTGGGCGGAGCGGCGCGGGGTCGTGGGCGAGGACGCCCTGATCGGCGTCTTCCTGTCGGGCGCCATGGCGCTCGGCCTCGTGCTGATCAGCGCCCGGCGCGGCTACCAGCAGGACCTCTTCGGCTACCTCTTCGGGAACGTGCTGGCGATCTCGAGCGGGGAGCTCGCGCTGCTCTTCGCGGTCGGCCTCGGCGTCCTCGCCGTCCTCGCGGCGCTCTTCCGGCCGCTGCTCTTCGCGGCCTTCGACGCCGAGGTGGCGGAGGCCTACGGGCACCCGGTCGGCGCGCTCAACCGGACGCTCCTCGTGCTCCTCGCGGTGACGGTGGTGCTCGCGGTGCGGCTCGTGGGCGTGCTCCTGGTGGAGGCGCTGCTCGTGGTCCCGGCGGCCACCGCCGTGCTCTGGGCGCGGAACTTCCGCCAGCAGATCGCGCTGGCGGCGGCGCTGGGAGCCGGGAGCGGGGTGCTGGGGCTCGGCGCGGCCTGGTTCCTCGACCTCGCCGCCGGGGGCAGCGTGGTCCTCGTCGCGGTGGCGATCTTCTTCCTCTCGCTGCTGGCGCGGCCGCGCGCCGCCTGAGGGGGCGGGGTGAACCTCGTCCTGGCGAGCGTGCTCGCCTACGTGGCGGCGCAGCTCTGGATCGGCCTGGCCGTCTCCCGGCGCGTCACGAGCGAGGAGGACTACCTGCTCGCCGGCCGCAGCCTCGGCCCCGGGCTGGCCGTGTTCAGCTTCTTCGCCACCTGGTTCGGCGCCGAGAGCTGCCTCGGGACGGCCGGGGCGATCTACGCCCGGGGCCTCTCGGGGGGCTCCTCGGACCCCTTCGGCTACGCGCTCTGCCTGATCCTCATGGGGATCGTCTTCGCGGCGCCGCTCTGGAGGCGGCGGCTCACCACCCTCGCCGACCTCTTCCGGGACCGCTACTCCCCCGGCGTCGAGCGGCTCGTGGTCGCCATCACCGTGCCGACCTCGATCCTGTGGGCCGCCGCCCAGGTCCGGGCCTTCGGACAGGTGCTCGACGCCAGCTCGGGGGTCGGCGTCGAGCTCGCGATCGGCTTCGCCGCCGCGGTGGCGATCGCCTACACGATGATGGGCGGGCTGTGGGCCGACGTGGCCACGGACTTCGTGCAGGGGATCGTGATCGTACTCGGCGTGGTGGTCGTCGGCGCCGCCGTGCTGCACGGAGTCGGCGGCGTCGGCGACGCCTTTCGGGCGATCGACCCGGCCCGGCTCACGCCCCTGGGCGAGGCGGAGATCCCGCTGCTGGCGCGGATCGAGGCCTGGGCGGTCCCCATCTGCGGCTCCATCTCGGCCCAGGAGCTCCTGGCGCGGGCGCTGGCTTGTCGCTCGGCGCGGGTCGCGAGGAGCTCCGCGATCCTGGGCGGAGGGCTCTACCTGGTGATGGGCATCTTCCCGGTGCTGATCGGTCTCCTGGGGCCGAGCCTGATCCCCGACCTCGCAGATCCCGAGCAGATCTTCCCGCGCGTGGCGCAGCAGGTCCTGCCGACCTGGGCCTACGTGATCTTCCTGGGCGCGCTCGTCTCCGCGATCCTCTCGACGGTGGACAGCTCGCTGCTCGCCGCGTCCGCCCTGGTGACCCACAACCTCGTGCTCTCCCTGCGGCCCGGGCTCCCCGAGCGGGCCAGGCTCTCGATCTCGCGGGCGGGCGTGGCGGTGGCCGGCGTCCTGGCCTTCGGCCTCGCGATCTCGGCGGACTCGATCTTCGAGCTGGTGGAGGGCGCTTCGGCCTTCGGCGGTGCGGGCGTCTTTGCGATCTTCGCGCTCGGCACCTTCTCCCGCTCCGGCGGCGCGCCCTCCGCCTACGCCGCGCTGCTCTCCGCCATGGCCGTCTGGGCCCTGGGCAGCGTCGCCTTCGACTGGTCCTGGCCCTGGCTGGGCTCCCTCTTCGCCGCCCTCGCCGCCTACGCCCTGGCCGCCGTCTGGAGCCGCCGGAGGAGCGGCGCGCGGCCCTGAGGGCCGCCCGCCGGGCCCGAGCGAGCGGAGCAGCCGGTCGACGGAGCGCTCGTCCCTCCGGGAGTACGCGAAGAGCTTCGGCCGCAGCGCCACGAGCAGCGCGAGGACCTCCGCGTCCCGGGACCGGATCGCGAACTCGAGGCCGAACTCGAGGACGAAGGAGGGGATCCGATCGGCGGCGGAGAAGTCCCGGAGCGCCTGGAGCAGCCGGTCGCGGCGCCCCGCCGCGATCCAGAAGCGCGTCCACTCGATGGCCGCCAGGCCATGGACCTGGGACGTCAGGTCCTCGCCCCGGTAGAACCGGATCTCCCGCGGCAGGGGAGCCCCGGCGGCGCGGCCCCTCGCGCTGGCGAAGAAGATCCGGTGCAGGTCCGCGTAGGCGAGCTGCCACTCGGGATGGCCCAGGAGCGCGAACGCCAGGGAGCCCTGGTCGACGATCCTGAGCAGCACGCCATCGAAGGCGTGGCGCGCGTCCAGGGCGAAGAACGCCTCCGGCCGGCGCGCCGCCGCGAAGTAGCCCTCGACCGCCGCCGGGTCGGTGAAGAGCGAGTCGCTATAGACCTGGACCGCCGGGCCGAAGAACTCGAGGTAGCCGCCGTCCGACGAGACGTTGAAGAGCCGGCCCGAAAAGCCGCTGGTCGCGAGATAGTCGACGAAGCGCACGGGATAGGCCGACGTCGAGAGCCGGAACCCGAAGCCGGATTCGGTGCGCAGCGACCGGTAGTAGCCGCCCTCGATGGCCCAGGCCGCGAGGGCCAGCGAGGCGCCTGCGGTGGCGAGGGCGCTCGTCCGGCCCGCCGCGCGGCTCGCCCGCAGGGCTGCGAGCCAGCGCGCGGGGCCCCGGGCCGTCCCGGCGGCCGCGAGCCACTCCCCCAGGAGGGGCGCCGCCAGGAGAATTGCCAGGGGCACGTTGCGCAGGGCGGTCGCCCCGAGCAGGAGGCCCAGGGCCGCGCTGGCCACGGCGAAGCCCGCCCGCCGGCCCCGGACCGGGACCGCGGCCAGGGCTCCGGCGCCGATCAGGCCCCAGAGGACCCAGAAGAGCTGGATGTCCCAGCGCTGGAGGAACGGGCCCAGGGGGGCGCGAAACTCCTGGACGCTCTCTCCCAGCTCGCCCAGGACCCGGGCGTAGGTGGCGACGAAGACCAGGTGGTCGAGGCCGAAGGGCGAGGCCAGGCTCCCGAGGAGCGCCGCGGCCAGCAGGCGGCCGGACCCGCGCGCCGCCGCCCGGTCCCGCGCCAGGAGCGCCGCCGCGCCGCGCAGGCCGACGAGGGCCGGCCCCAGCACGAAGTAGCCGTGCACGTTGGTCCAGAGCGCCTGGAGGAGGCCCAGCGCCAGGACCCGCGGCCAGCCGGGCCCGCGGCGGAGATCCCAGCGCACGAGACCGTGCAGGACGAGCATCGCGAAGAAGAAGGAGAAGACCTCGGGCCGCTGCTCGAAGCGAATCCTTGCCACGAGGAGCGCCGCCAGCGCCGCGGGAAGGCCCAGGGCCGGGAAGGCGCGGACGGCGGCCAGGCGCAGCCACAGGAGCGCGCTGCCGAGCCAGAGCGCCGCGAAGAGCAGGCTCAGGCCGGGGATTCCCCCCAGGCCCCAGACGCCGCGGCCCAGGAGCTGGAAGAGCCAATAGCCGTTGACGAAGCCGCGCTGCTCGAGGATCCGCTGGTCGGGGGGCTGGAGGAGCCCGGTCTCCCAGATGCGCTGCCCGAGGAAGAGGTGGTACCAGATGTCGGGGCTGTACCAGACGTGCGCCAGCAGCGCAGCGAGGAGCGCCAGCAGGCCCGCCCAGGCGACGGCGAGAGGAAGCGGCGTCGCGTCGCGGGCCATCGCGTCAGCGGCGCGGGCGGATCCCGGCCCCGGTTACCACGGGCAGGTTGGTCCAGCCGCCGCCGGGCACGCGGGTGAAGCCGCCCGCCGCCAGCGCCCCCCCGTCCAGGTGCAGGGTCGTCCCCGTGACCCAGGCCGAGAGGTCCGAGGCCAGGAAGAGCGCGCAGCCCGCCGCGTCGTCGGGCGTGCCGAAGCGCCCGAGCGGGATCCAGTACGGGATCCGCTCGCGGTGCTCCTCGGCGATCCACTTCGCGATCGGCACCTGAAGCGTCTCGGTCGTCTCCGGCGCGATGGCGTTCACGCGGATCCGCGACGGCCCGAGCTCCAGCGCCAGGCTGCGCGTGAAGCCGGTGATCGCCGCGTTGAAGGCCGAGTAGACCGCGTTGCCGGGGATGCCCCGGAAGGCCTCGATGGTGGAGAGGTTGATGATGCTGCCCCCGTCGCCCTGCTCGATCATGCGGGGCGCCACCGCCTGGGTGCAGCGGAAGACGTGCTTCAGGTTGATGGCGTAGAGGGCCTCCCAGTCCTCCTCGCGGCTCTCGACGAAGCTGCCCGTGAGGCCCAGGAAGTCGCCCACGTTGTTCACCAGCACGTCGATCCGCCCCCAGGCGGAGAGAGCGGCGCGCGTCATCTCCGCCACCTGAAGGCGCTCCTGCACGTCGACCCGCGCGGCCAGGGCCTGGCCGCCGCGCGCCTGGATCGCCTGCACCGTCTCGGCCGCGCGCCCGGCGTGCCGCTCGGCCACCAGCACCCGCGCGCCGTGGCCGGCCAGGGTCTCCGAGATGCTGCGGCCGATCCCCCCGCCCCCCCCGGTCACGATGGCGACCTTCCCGTCCAGGGAGGTGGCGGAGCGATCGAGCATGGAATCCCCCTTGCCGCGCGCGATCATAGACCCGGCCGGTGCGGGGGGGAACCGGAGCCGGCGCGGTCAGCGAGTCGGCGGGGCGCTCGCGCCCCGGGTGCGCGTGGGCAGGCGCAGGATCCAGTGGCTGGCGGCGACGTAGAGCACGCTCCCGTCCTCGCCCCAGGCGAGGTTGCCGGTGGGGACGCCGGTCTCGATGCGGCCCAGGCGCGTGCCGTCGGGCGCGAAGACGTGGATGCCCCCCGGCCCGGCGGCGAAGACGTTGCCGCCCGCATCGACCTCGAGGCCGTCGGGGACGCCCTCGCCGGGCCGCACCCAGGCGCTGGCCTCGGCGAACTGCCGCCCGCGCCCCAGGCTGCCGTCGGCGGCCACCGGGTAGGCCATCCAGATCGGCCGCTCCGCCTCCGCGTTGCTCACGTAGAGGGTCTCTTCGCCGGGCGCGAAGGCGATGCCGTTGGGGGCGCGGAGCTCCGTCGCGACCGCCGTGAGGGCTCCCGCCGGCGTGAGGCGGTAGACGCCCTGGAAGCCCAGCTCCCTGCCCGGGTCCTCGAAGGCCCCGGGCAGCCCGAAGGGGGGGTCGGTGAAGTAGAGGTCTCCGTTGGACCGGAAGACCAGGTCGTTGGGACTGTTGAGGCGCCTGCCCTGGTAGCGGTCTGCGAGCACGCGGAGGCCCCCGCTCTTCTCCAGGCGCGCGATGCTGCGGTCCCCGTGCTGGCAGAGCACGAGCCGGCCCTCCCGATCGAAGGCCAGGCCGTTCGAGCCCGGCTCGCGGCCCGCGAAGGGCGCCCCCCCCGTGTAGCCGCTCGGGTGCAGGAACCGGCTGACCCCGCTGGCCGGACGGAAGCGCAGCACCGCGTTGCGCGGGACGTCCGAGAAGAGGAGCGAGCCGTCCCGGGCGTCCCAGACGGGCCCCTCGGTCCAGTCCATTCCCTCGGCCACCCGCACGAGCCCGGCGCCGGGCGCGACCAGGGAGTCGAAGCGGGGATCGAGGCGCTCGATGCGCCCCGCGCCGGGTCCCCCGGCCCCGGCGCCCGCCGGGCCAGGCGCCAGCCAGAGCCAGGCTCCCAGGGCCAGGAGCCGACGCGAAGCGCGCCGCGCCCGGCTCACGGCCGGATTCCCGGGATCCCGAGCCGGATGCGGTAGAGGGCCGAGCGCGCCGTCAGGTAGAGGCTCCGGCCGTCCTCGTCGCCCCAGGCGAAGTTCGCGGGGAGGCGCGGGCCCCGGAGCGTGCCCAGGTGCAGCGCCTGCGGCGAGAGGATCCAGATCCCCCCCGGCCCCGAGACGTAGAGGTTGCCGGCCTGGTCGAGCTTCACGCCATCGAGGGCCTCCTCGCCGGGCGCGCCGGTCATGTCGAAGAAGACGCGCCCCTGCGAGAGCGACCCGTCGGCCCCGACCTCGTAGCGCATCACGACCTTGCGCTTCGGATCCCAGTTCGTGACGTACAGGAAACGCTCGTCGGGGGAGAAGGCGAGGCCGTTGGGTCCCTCCAGGTCGCGGCTCGCGAGGCGGAGCTCGCCGCCCTCCCGCCAGGCGAAGACGCCGCTGAAATCGAGCCCGCGGCGCGGATCGGCGTGCAGGCGCGGCAGGCCGAAGGGGGGATCGCTGAAGAAGAGCGCGCCGTCGGAGCGGAAGACGAGGTCGTTGGGGCTGTTGAGGCGCTTCCCCTGGTAGCCCTCCGCCAGCACCGCGAGGCTCCCGTCCCGCTCGAGGCGGGTCACGCGGTGGCGCCCGTGCTCGGCGATCACGAGCCGGCCCTGGCGGTCGAGCGTGAGCCCGTTCGAGCCGGGCTGGCCGTACTCGGCCAGGTCCGGGCCCTCGTAGCCGCTCCGCTCGCGGAAGACCGTGAGCGACCCGGGGCCCGTCGGGTCGTAGCGGTAGATGCGGTTCGCGTTCGGATCGCTGAAGAGCAGGGCGCCGCCGTCGCGCACCCAGAGCGGCCCTTCGGTGAACTCGAAGCCCTCGGCGAGCTTGTGGAGCTTCGGGTTCGGGGGCACGATCGCGTCGAGCGCGGGGTCGAGCCGCAGGACCTCGAGGTTCACCTCGCGCGGGTCGATGGCGTAGGGGCCGGTGGGCTCCCCGGCGTAGAAATCGAGCCTCGCCGAGCGCATCCAGATGAAGTTCGCGGGCGGATCCGAGAGCGGGCCGTTGGCGCCGAAGACCGCGAGCTGGATGCGCTGGCCGGGCCGCGCCCCGCGGGCGATCACGACGCGGTTCGGCGCGTTCCAGCCCGCCACCACCGAGCCGCCGCGCTGGCCCACCCCGCGCGCGAGCTCGCCGTCCACCCAGACTTCGGCGTAGTCGTCGATCACGATCTCGAAGACGGCGGTGGAGCCGGTCGGGTCGAAGCTCCCGACGCGCTCGGGAATGGTAAGGGCCGTTCGGTACCAGTGGAAGGAGAGCCTCCCCGTCCCGCGGCGCACCGTCAGCGCCTCGGGCGCGACGCGTTCCCAGAGAGAGTCGTCGAAGTCGACGCCGCCGGCGCGCGGGGCGATGCCGTGGGTGCGCAGCGGGGCTCCGGTCGGTTGGCCGTCCGCGTCGGGCGCGCGGTGATCGATCTCGACGATGCGCGCCTCGCCGGCGCGCCACTGGCCCTGGATCTGCTTCACCCCCTCGGCGCTGGTCAGGTCCACGCTGGCCGAGGCGGGCCCTTGCGGAACCCCGGGCTCCGCCCGCGCCGCGCCGAGAGCGGCCCCCGCCGCGAGGAGGGCGAGGCCGAGGCCGCGCCCCGCGCGCGCGCGGCCGCTCATCGCGCGGCCCCTCCCTCCGTCACCTTGACGACGTAGTAGAGGACCGGGCCCCGCACCTCCTGGAACCAGTGGGGCGTCCCGTAGGGAACGACGACCACCTCGCCCTTTCCGATCTCCCGGGCCGCGCCGCCCGCGATCGAGCTGCCGCGGATCTCGTCCGGCGCGACTTCGCGCCCATCCACCAGCTCGCCCCCGGTCACCAGGGTCGCGGCGCCCTCGAGCACGTAGATGAGGTCGCTGTCGCGCACGTGGACCTCGGCCTGGCCGGGGGCCTCCCGGCGGCTCGCGTGGATCTTCCAGGCGCCGGTCTCGAGGAGCGGCGCCCCCTTCGCGAAGGCGGCCCGCACCTCCTCCGCGCCGATCTCCGCCACCTCCGGCGAGGCCGCCCGAGCCGCAGCGGCGGCTTTCGCGATGTCCTCGTCCTGCTGCGCGCTCGCCGCCCCGCTCACGCCGACGGCGCCGACCACCTGGCCGTCGACCAGGATCGGAACGCCGCCCTGGAGCGGCGTCAGCTCCGAGACCGCGACCAGCGAGGTGCGGCCGTTGCGGATCGCGTCCTCGAAGTCGCCCGTGGCCTTGCGGAAGGTGGCGGCGGTGCGCGCCTTCGCCGTCGAGACGCTCGCCGCGGCCGGGAAGGTCCCGTCGAGCCGCTCCAGGGAGACCAGGTGGCCGCCGTCGTCGACCACCGCGATCGCGCCGCCGGGGGCCCCGAGCTGCCTGGCCCGGGCGACCGCCGCGGCCACTGCGACCCTGGCCTCCGCCAGGCTGAGGATCCGCTTCTCGGCGCCCCGGGCCGCCGCGGGGCCGAGGACCGGGGCGACGAGCCCGAGCAGGACGAGCAGCGGGCCGATCGCGAGCCGGCAGAGGGCGGGAGCCCCGGGTGCACGGAGAAGGGAGAGAGGCGGCATGGAGGACCCTCCGCTGCGGCCGCCGGCGGCCCTGCGACCTGCAGAGGACCGGCGAGCCCGGGCGACGCCGCTTTCGATTCCGACGGCACCCCGGGCGTAACGTCGGAGGCCCGGGCGGGCCCGACCCGTGCGTCACCGCGCGCCGGTCCCCGGCATCGCACGGGCATGTCGATCCGGCGAGCCCCGGCAGCCCTCGCTCTCCTGCCTCTTCTCGCCTTCGGCGCGGGCGCCGAGCCGGTGCTCCCCCGGGAGCCGATCACGCTCCAGAAGCAATCGCTCTCCCTCGCCGCTGCGCGCCGGATCATCACCGCAGCAGAGCTCGAAGCGAGGCGACGCGGCGTCGGAGTGGTGACGGTGGTCGTCGATGAGGCCGGGCACCTGATCCAGCTCTCGCGCATGGACGATGCGCAGGTGGCGAGCGTCGACGTCGGAATCGGCAAGGCGCGCACCGCCGCCATCTACCGCCGCCCGAGCCGGGTCTTCGAGGAGCAGATCCGCAGCGGCCGCGTCGCGGCGCTGGCCCTGGCTGGAGCCACGCCACTCCAGGGCGGCGTGCCGGTGCTGATCGACGGAACCCTGGTCGGCGCGGTCGGTGTCAGCGGGGACACGCCCCAGGTGGACGAGGACATCGCGACGGCGGGCGCCAACGCTCTCCGCTGATGCAGCGGCAGAGCTACTCGATCACCACCCGCGTCAGGAGTCCGTGGCTCGCGGCCAGCACCAGCAGGCGCGCGCCCTCCTCACCCGCGCTCCCGTCTCCCAGGCACGCCTCCCCGAAGCTCGCGCCGGTGAGCAGCGCCTCGAGCAGCGCCGCCGACCGGGGCGCGAGGCGCTCGCTGCGGACGCCCGCTGCGGCGCGGTAGACGAGATAGGCGACCTCGCCCGCCAGCGGGCGCTCCGGGTCCCTGCCCTGGCCCGCGGCCTCGACGGCAGGCGCCACGTCGTGGGCGGCGCGCAGAACGCGCAACGCGGGAGCGAAGGCGAAGCGCGCGCCCTCCCAGTCGCCGGGCCGGATCCGAGCCAGCGCCTCCGGCGCTACGGCCTCTGCGCCATCGGGCGCGTCCTGCACCTCGAGCTGCGCCTGCTCGAGCGCGACCAGGTCGGCCAACGCCTCCGGCGGGACGCCGTAGTCGCTCTCGAAGGCGTAGCTCCGCACGAACTCCGCGAGCCGATCCCCGAGTGCGCGGAAACCGTGGCCGCTCGGCGGATGCGCGCGCAGGTAGGCAGCCGTGAGCCTCTCGAAGTCGACCGGCGCGATCACGCGCGCGAGGGCAGCGAAGTTGGTGGCGAGCGCCGCGCGCAGGCTCGCCGTGTACGCGTCGCTGTAGACGCGCATGCCTCGGGCCGCGCGCACCGGGAGATCATCCGCGAGGAGCCCGCCGAGGTCCTCACCCTCGAAGCCGAGCGGCTTGTCGACGAGGCGCGACCAGAAGTCGCGCTGGAGCGCGCTCCAGGTCGGGCCCGGGCTCGGCTCGGCCCCCCTGCGCCGCGCGCCGCGCGCCCGTGGCGGCTGGGCGGCGCAGCCCCTCGCCCTCTCGTGCCGCACGCGGGCCTGGTCCACCTCGGCGGCGAGCGACTCGAAGGGCGGGATCCGGTCGTCGCGCTCGATGATCACCCCTGCCTCGGGGAAACGGCTCACCGCGGCTTCGAACAGCTCCCAGACCGGGTCCGGCACGTCGGCGTCGTGCGTGTCGATGCGCACGCCGGCCAGCACCGCATGCCCCGCAAGGTGCATGTAGCCGACCGCTTCGCCGGGCAGCGTTGCCAGGTAGCCGACCGGATCGACGCCCAGGTTCGCCGCGTTCACGAGCAGGTTGTTGACGTCGAGCAGGACGCCGCAGCCGGTCTCGCGGCAGAGCTCGGCCAGGAACTCTGCCTCGCCGATCTCGTTCTGGCGGAAGGCGACGTAGGCGCTCGGATTCTCCAGCAGGATGCGGCGACCGAGCGCGTCCTGGACGCGCGCGACGCGCGCCGCTACGTGGCGCAGCACCTCGGGTGTGTAGGCGAGCGGCAGGAGGTCGTGGGACTGGAAGCCGCCAAACGCCGTCCAGCACAGGTGGTCGCTCACGAAGTCGGGATCGACCCAGTGCGCGAGCTCGCGGAGCTCCTTCAGGAAGGCGTCGTCGAGCGGCTCGCTCGCGGCGATCGAGAGCGAGACGCCGTGCAGCGCGAGCGGGTGGTCTATGCGCAGCTGCTCCAGCGCCTTTCGCCGCGGCCCTCCCGCGCCCAGGTAGTTGTCGGAAAGGACCTCGAACCAGTCGACTGCCCCCGGCGCGCGGGAGATCGCCTCCGCGTGCGGGGTGCGGAAGCCGACCCCGAAGAGCGGCCCTGCCATGGACGGCGGGAGGGGCAGCGGAGACGCGGCGTCGCCCGCGTCTCCGCGCGCGCCTACTCCTCCTTCTTCTCGAACTTCTTGGCCTCGGCGGCCGTGGTCCAGGCGCCGCCGGCGGCCTTGCAGGCCGACTCGCTGGTGAGCGCGTCGACCTTGTGCCCGCCGCACTGGCCCTCGTGACCCTTCACGCTCTTGCCGCAGTGCGGGCGGTAGCACGCCTTGGCGTCGCTGCCAGCCGTCTGCGCGGTCGCGATCGACCCGACCAGGCCGACCACGGCGCTCGCGACGAGCGCTCCGAACATGGGACCCTTCATGACTCGATCTCCCTCCTTCCCGGCGCGGCGCGAGGCCGCCCGGGTTCGGCGGATTCGATGCCGCGCGGGGCTCCGGGTGACGCGGGCATCGTCCCTCGCCCGGCCCGGGCCGCCGCGGCCGCGCTTCCCGCGGGGCGCGGGCCGCGCGGCCGCGGCCCGCCCCAGGTCACCGGGCGAGCTCGAGCCTCGGCAGGAGGTTCCGCCGCAGCACCTCGGCCCACGCGTAGCTGCGCGAGGTGTGCTGCCCCGCGCGGCGGACCGCTCCCTCCTCGCCGGGATTCGCGCGCAGCCGGCCGAAGAGGCCGATGAATTCGCGCGGGTCCGCGGTCTGGAGCACGATCGCGTTCTGCCCCGGCACGGCGTAGTCCTCGCCCGAGATGCCCGTCACGGCCAGGCCACCCGCCGCCATCGCCTCGAGTCCGACGAGGCCAAAGGGCTCGTGCTGGCTGTTCGCGAGCACCGCGTCCGCGCTCCGGAAGAGCGTCCGCCGCGCCTCGGGATCGACGTAGGAGTGGAGCTGCACCACGTCCACGTCCCGGAGCCCGTCGAGCGCCTCGAGGAGGCCGCGCACGCCGGCGCGCGCCGCGCGGCGTTCGCCCACGCGCAGCCCCGCCGCGCGGGCCGCGCCCAGTACCTCGACGCCGTGCGCCTCGTTGCCTCCGCGCGCCACCAGGAGCGGCCGCCAGCCCTGGCACTTGAGCTGCGCCGCCGTCTCCACCGCCAGGAGCCAGCGCTTGTCCGGGTCGAATCGCGCCATCTTCACCAGCACGGTTCGGTCGCGGAAGCGGCGCTGCAGCTCGCTCACCCCCTCGGCGTCCGGCGCGTCGAAGGCGTCGGGAGCGAGGCCGTTCGGGATCGCGAGCGCGCCCACGCCGAGGTCGCGCATCAGGTGCTTCATGTAGCGACTCACGGTCGTGAGGGTCGCGGCGCCGGAGAGGCGACTCCAGGGGATCCGCTCGAAGCCGAACGTGTTGTTCGCATTCCAGAGCAGGCTCACCCGCTCGCGGGCCCCCACCGCGCGCAGCAACGCGTCGAGGTGCAGGAGCGCATCCACGGTCTGCCACTCCTCCGCGAGCACCACGGCGTTCCCGCCGCGGGCCAGGTGTTCGCGCAGCGCGTGCTGCCAGAGGTGCGGAGGCAGCGAGCTCGCGTAGTCGCGGTGTTTCCCCTGCTCCCCGTCGTACACCCCGCCGGGATGGAACGCGCTGATCCATTGACACCAGCGATGCAGGTGCAGGAGACCGCGCAGCTCGTGCCCGGGGAGCTCCGGATCGCCGACGAACCACAGATGCGTCTCGAAGCCGAGCTCCGAGAGGGCCCTGGTGAGTCCCTCCACGCGGCTCGCGAGGCCGCCCGCCCGGGCATAGCCGTCGGGCCTTCGAAGGAGAGCACGTGGAACTGCACCTCCGCCTCCTAGCCGGCGCGGCGGCGCGCGCGGTCCTCGATGAGCCGCACCGCCAGCGCCGTCCAGCCGGTCTGATGGCTCGCCCCGAGGCCGCGTCCCGTGTCGCCGTGGAAGTACTCGTGGAAGAGGCAGAGGTCGCGGAAGTCGGGATCCTCGGCCCAACGGCGGTCGTCGCCGTGCCAGGGTCGCATGCCGCGCCCGTCCGGCAGGAAGATCCCGGCGAGGCGTCCGGCGAGCTCCCGCGCCACGCCTTCGAGGGTCAGCATGCGGCCGGATCCGACGGGGCACTCCACGGCGAGGCGATCGCCGTAGAAGTGCGCGTAGCGCTCCAGCGCCTCGACCAGCAGGTAGTTGATCGGGAACCAGATCGGCCCCCGCCAGTTCGAGTTCCCGCCGAAGAGGCCGGTGGTCGACTCTCCGGGCACGTACTCCACGCGGTACTCGCCGCCCTCCACCCGGAACACGAAGGGGTGCTCGGCGTGAACGCGGGAGATGGAGCGGATCCCGCAGGGCGACAGGAACTCGCTCTCGTCGAGCAGGCGGCGCAGCACGCGCACCAGGCGCTGCTCCGAAGGGATGGCCAGCAGCTTGTGGCCGTGCTCGTCGCACTCGCAGAGCGCGATGTGGCGGGCGAGGTCCGCGCGGTTGCGGAGGAACCATTCGAGGCGCCTCCGGAAGCCCGGCAGCGCGTCGATCGTCTCCTCCTCCAGGACCTCCACCGCCAGCAGGGGGATCAGGCCCACGAGGCTGCGCGTGCGCAGCGGCACGCGCTGCTCTCCCACGTGGAGCTGGTCGTAGTAGAAGCCGTCCCCCTCGTCCCAGAGCCCCGTCCCGCCGAGGCTGTTCATGGCGTCCACGATCGCCACGAAGTGCTCGAAGAACTTCGAGGCCATGTCCTCGTAGACGGGGTCCTGCCTGGCGAGCTCGAGCGCCATGGAGAGCATCGTGGCGCAGTAGAACGCCATCCACGCCGTGCCATCCGCCTGCTCGAGGTGGCCACCCGTGGGGAGCGGCTGGGAGCGGTCGAAGACGCCGATGTTGTCGAGGCCCAGGAAGCCGCCCGCGAAGAGATGGCGGCCCTCGGGATCCTTGCGGTTCACCCACCAGGTGAAGTTCATGACGAGCTTGTCGAAGGCGCGGCGCAGGAAGGCGAGGTCGCGCTTTCCCGCCGGTGCCTCGATCTTGTAGATCCGCCACGCCGCCCAGGCGTGTACCGGAGGGTTCACGTCGGAGAAGGCCCATTCGTAGGCCGGGATCTGGCCGTTCGGGTGCAGGTACCACTCGCGCAGGAAGAGCAGGATCTGCTGCTTGGCGAAGTGGGGATCGACCTTGGCGAAGGGGATCATGTGGAACGCGAGGTCCCAGGCGGCGTACCAGGGATACTCCCACTTGTCGGGCATCGAGATCACGTCGCGGTTGTAGAGATGCAGCCAGTCGCGGTTGCGGCCGAAGCGGCGCTCGGGCGGCGGCGCCGGGTGGGCAGGGTCGCCCTCGAGCCAGTCCTTCATCACGTAGTGGAAGAACTGCTTCGACTGGAGCAGCCCCGCGTAGCCCTGGAGCACCGTGTTGCGCTCCGTGGGCGAGAGGTCGGCGGGCAGCACGTCGTCGTAGAAGGCCCGGGCCTCCCGCTCGCGGGCCGCGAAGACCTCGTCGAACCCGGGAGCGAAGGGCGTGCCGGGCGCCTCCGCCTCCGCGGAGAGGCGCAGCCGCAGGGAGACGCTGCCCCGGGCGGGCACGCTGAGCCGATACAGGGCGGCCGCCTTCGTTCCCGTGCGCTCCGGGTTGACCGCGTCGGCCCTGCCTTCCACGACATAGCGATGGAAGGCATCCTTCACCCAGGGCGCTGCGTTCGGGACCCCGAACAGCCGCTCCTGATTCGTCTCGTTCTCGGTGAAGAGGAGCTCCGGCAGGTTCCCGCCCGGGTCAGGGCCGCACGCCAGCTCGAAGCGACCCAGCTCCTCGTGCGCCGCGGCGATCGAGCGGTCGGAAGCGGCGCGCAGGCTCGGTCGACCCGGGTAGCCCTCTCCCGTCCTCCCCCAGGACCAGGTGTTCCGGAACCAGAGCGAGGGCAGGACGTCGAGCCGTGCGGCCTCGGGTCCGCGGTTCGCAACGGTGATCCGGACGAGCACGTCGTTCGGGCTCGCCTTCGCGTACTCGGCGAAGACGTCGAAGTAGCGGCCCTCCTCGAAGACACCCGTCTGCTCGAGCTCGAGCTCCGGCTCGCCCCGGCCGCGGCGGCGGTTCTCCTCCACCAGCCGGGCGTAGGGGAACTCGGCCTGGGGATACTTGTAGAGCGCGCGCAGGTACGAGTGGGTCGGCGTCGAGTCGAGGTAGAACCACAGCTCCTTCGCGTCCTCGCCGTGGTTTCCCTCGGGACCCGTGAGGCCGAAGATGCGCTCCTTCAAGATCGGGTCGCGACCGTTCCAGAGCGCCAACGCGAAGGCGAGCCGGCACTGGGAGTCGCAGATCCCGAGCAGACCGTCCTCTCCCCAGCGATACGCGCGGCTGCGCGCGTGATCATGGGGGAAGTAGTCCCAGGCGGTCCCGTGGGCGGAGTAGTCCTCCCGCACCGTGGCCCATTGGCGCTCCGCCAGGTAGGGGCCCCAGCGCTTCCAGTGGCGCTCCCGCGCGGCGTCCTCGGCGAGGCGCGCCTGCTCTGCGCCGGCGGGGGATCGCCGCGCGCGCGGTCGCGGCTCGGGTGCGGACGTCGTCATCTCGGACCCCCTTCCGTCCCGCCCGCCCGCTCAGCGCAGCCGCTCGAGCAGGTGGTCTCCCACGCGCAGCGCATTCGCCATGATGGTGAGCGCCGGGTTCACCGCCGCGCTCGACGGGAAGAAGCTCCCGTCCACCGCGTAGAGGTTGTCGATCCCATGCGCCCTGCAGTTCACGTCGAGCACCGACGTCTTCGGATCGGCGCCAAAGCGCAACGTCCCGCACTGATGCGCCACGCCCGCCAGCGGAATTTGCCCGCCGATGTAGAGGTTCGCGGGCACGATCCGCTTCATCTTGGCCCGCGCCAGGATCTCCTTCAGCTTGGCGGCGAGGTGCTCGTGGGCAGCGAGATTGTTCGGGGTGTAGCGGAGCTCGATGGCGCCGTCGCGGCGCACCACCACGCGATTCTCCGGGTCCGGAAGGTCCTCGGAGGTGAGCCAGAAGGGGATCCCGTGGCTCGCCATGAGCCGGAGGACCCGCTTGGGAGTGCCCGGCGGCGCACCCTCACCGAGCACCTCGGCGTGCGCGTTGCCCATCAGCTGGACGCAGCCGAGCGGGAACGGGAAGTCGTCGGCGCCGAAGTAGAAGTCGGTGAATGCGAAGGTCTTGTGGAAGAGGGTCGGGTTCTCCTGTCTCGAGAGGGCGATCAGCATCGTGTTGTTGTGGCTCATGTAGTGGCGACCCACGAGGCCCGAGCCGTTGGCGAGGCCGCCCGGGTGGCGCTCGCTCGCCGAGCGCAGCAGCAGGGCAGCCGAGTTGATCGCGCCGCCCGAGACCACCACGACATCCGCCGCAAGACGCTCCTCCCGACCCTCGCGATCCACCACGACCCCGGTCACCTCGCGCCCGCTGGCGCTCGTCTCGAGGCGCTTCGCGGTCGCCCGCGTGAGGAGCGTCACGTTCGGGTGGCGCAGGGCGGGTCGCACCGCGAGGACATCGGCGTCGCTCTTGGCGTTGACGAGGCACGGGAAGCCGTCGCAGGTGGCGCAGCGAATGCACGCGCTGCCCACGGGGTCGCGTTCGTCGAGGAGGACGCCCACCGGGACGTGGAAGGGGCGGTACCCGATCCGGCTGAGCGAGTCGTGAAGCTCCTGGATGCGCGGCTCGTGGCTCACCGGGGGGTGCGGGAACGGGGCGCTCGCCGGCGGCTCGGTCGGATCCTCTCCGCGCGCCCCGTGCACGCGGTAGAGCTGCTCCGCCTGGCCGTAGTAGGGCTCGAAGACGTCGTAGCCCACGGGCCACGCCGGCGAGGTACCGGCCTCGTGCTTGAGCTCGCCAAAGTCGCGCTCGCGCAGGCGGAAGAGCGCTGCGCCGTAGAACTTCGTATTGCCGCCCACGTTGTAGTGGGTGCCGGGCTGGAACTCCCTGCCGTCCCGGTCGTACCAGCTCTCGCGCGCGTGGTAGCGGGCGTCGCGGATGGCGGCCCTGGGATCCCAGTTCTCCCGCTCGCGCCGGACGAAATCGCCCCGCTCGAGGAGCAGGATCTTCTTGCCGGAGGGCGCGAGCCGGTGCGCGAGCGTCCCGCCGCCGGCCCCGGTCCCGATGATGATGACGTCGGCTCGCTCCATCCCGAATCCCTCCTCGCCCGGTCCCCGCCGGTCCGGACCGACCCTTCGATGCCGGCGCGGGAGGCCGCGTGACCCGGGCCGGGGGGCGGGCGGCCCTCAGCCGAATCGGGCCAGTCCCAGGATCTCGGCCCAGCGGCGGGCCGGGACCGCCAGCGCCAGCTCGGCGATGCGCGGGTCGAACTGCCGGCCGGCCTCCGCTCGGACGACCGCCAACGCCTCCTCGATCGAGCGGACCTTTCCGTAGCTCCGCTCGCGGGTCATGGCGTCGAGGGCGTCGGCGACCCCGAAGATCCGGGCGACCAGCGGAATGGCCTCGCCGCGCAGGCCCCGCGGGTACCCGCTCCCGTCCCAGCGCTCGTGGTGGGCGCCGACGACGTCGATGGCGGGCGTGAGCAGGGGCACGGCCTCCACGAGCTCCACCCCCGCGGCGGGGTGCTGCTCGACCACGCGGCGCTCGTCCGGGTCGAGCGGACCCGGCTTGTCCAGGACCGCATCGGGGATGCCGGTCTCGCCGATGTCGTGGAGCAGGGCTCCCAGCTCGAGCGCCTCCCGCTGGGCCGCGGACAGGTCGAGTCCCTCCGCGATCGCCAGTGCAGCCGCGGCGGCGCGCCGGAGCGCGCCGGGTTCGTCCCGGCGGGCCTCGAGGGCGCGGACCAGGACGTCCACGATGCTGCGGTGGGAGACGTGGAGGCGCTCGACCATGAGATGGAAGACGTTCCCGAGGAGACCGATCTCGTCGCGGGAGCGGACGCGGACCTGACCCGTGAGGTCGCCCTCCACGACGTTGCGAGCCAGGGCCGAGAGCCTCGCGACCGGCTGACTGATCCGGCGGGCGATGAGGGCGCCGGCCACCAGCGCCACCAGGGCGCCGGTGAGCGAATGGAGGAGGAACCGCCGCCGCACCGCCGCGAGCTCCGTGAGGTAGACGTCGACCTTGTAGTCGACGGCGAGCATCGCGACGGCCTGGCCCTCCGGGTCCTCGATGGGCGCGAAGGCCGTGATCCAGGTGCCATGGGCGTTCTGGTAGACGTCCGTCTTCGACGTTGCCCCCTCGCGGAAGGCCCGCTCGAAGGCGTCGAATACGGCGGGGACGACCTCGTAGCGCTCGCCGGTCAGCGCGGGGCCGCTGCCGCGCGCGATGACCCGCGCCTGACGCCGTTCCGGCTCGTAGTCGGCCAGCGCCGAGATCGGGGTCTCGAGCTGGTTCGCGTCCTGGATCGCGGCCAGCCTCCCGCGAACCCATCGGTAGGCTTCCGAGTCCGGCGAGCGCGTGACCTGGACCTCGACGAGGAGGCCGGGATCGATGAGGAGGGCCCCCGTCCGGGCGATATTCAGCAGGAACTCCCCCAGCGACTGACGCAGCCACCGGTCCTGCGCCCGGTACTGGAGCAACCCGCTCAGCAGGATGCCGACGGTCGTCAGGGCCAGGAAGCCGGCCGTCAGCCGCCAGCCGAGCCGCCTCCAGATCGGCAGCCGCGACTTCTTCGAGACCCTCGCGACGGGTGATGACATCTCACGCTCCCCGCGCCGCGTCCACGTTCAGCTCCGACACATCGCGCTCGAAGAAGAGCTCCACCGTCCAGTCCAGCACCACCCGCACCCGCGTGGCCAGGGTGGGGAGCTTCAGCATGTAGACCGTCTTCCAGAGCAGCCACGCGGGGAATCCCGTGAGCTTCCACCCCTTCAGGTCCGCGACCGCCGTGCGGCGGGAGAGCGGCGCCATCTCGCCGAGGAGCTGGAAGCGGAACGGCCGGCGCTCGCGGCCGACGAGCTCCGCCTCGAGCTGGGCCCCCAGGGCCCGTCCCTGGCGGAGCGCCACCTGAGCCGTCGCCACGTAGGGCTGGCCGGTGTGGACGTCGCTCTGGGCGGCGTTGTCGCCGAGGGCGTAGACCCCGGGGGCGCCCTGGACCTCGAAGAACTCGCTCACCAGGAGCCGCCCGTCCTTCGCCTTCGGAACCGGCAGCGCCTCGACCACCGGGCTGACCCGATTCCCCGCCGTCCAGATCACGCAGCGACTCTCGATCAGGCGGCCGTCCTGGAGCCGGAGCCCGTCCGCCGAGACCGCCGCCGCCCGACTCGCCTCCAGCTGGATTCCCCGCTCGAGGAGCTGCTCCCGGGCGTAGGCCGCGAGGCTCCTGGCCGTCTGGGGCAGGACCGCGCTCCCCACCAGGACGAGGCGCACCTCGGCGGGCGGGATCGAGGGGTAGTGTCGCAGGAGGATGCCGCGGGTCAGCTCCTCCAGGGCGGCCACCAGCTCCGTCCCGGCGTGACCGGCCCCGACGACGACGAAGGTCAGGAGCCGCCGCCGCACCCACGGGTCGTCGATCAGCGCCGCCGCCTCGAAGAGATCGATCACGCGGTTGCGGATCTGCACCGCGTCGCCCGCCCCCTTGAAGGTCAGGGCGTGCTCGGCGGCGCCATCTGCCATCGCGAGGTTCGGGGCCGCGCCCAGGGCCAGCACCAGCCGATCGTAGTGGACCTCCTGGCGGACGAGCGATCGGCTGTGGCGGCCCCGGATCCGGCGCCGGCCCAGATCGATCTCCTCGACGCTCATCTCGCCGAACTCCACACCGGCCGCGGTGCAGAGGGGGCGGATCGGGTGCAGGACGTGTCGCGTCTCGACCGCCCCGGTCGCCGCCTCCGCGAGCATGGGCGTGAAGAGGAAGAAGTTCCGGTCACTGACGAGCGTCACGTCCACCGGCAGGATTCCGGCGCACCGGCGAGCAAGCTCGAGGGCGGTCGTCACGCCCCCGAATCCGCCACCGAGGATCACGACGCGGGGCGCCAGCGACGTCGACCGGCGCGCGAACACGCGAAGGGCGGCGGGCACATCCGCCGCGGGACCCTGGCCCCTCTCCAGCGGGAGTCTCCCGCCCCACCCCTGCCCCCGATCGTCCTCCGCCACGGCAGGTTGGATGCCCCCCGGGCCCGTCGGGTGCCTCGCGAAACGGACCGCCCTCCCCCGGAATCCAAGCGGCCGGCGGCGGGCGATCCCGCCGGGCGCGATCGCCGCGCCGAATCCGTCGCATACCGCGACGCAGTCAACCAGAGGAGGAGTCCCCATGAAGTCGAACGCGCTGCGGGTTTCGGCCGTCGGTTCCGCGCTGTCGCTAGCCCTCGTCGCGCTGGCGCAAGCGGCTCCGGCCCCGGCGCCGGCCTTCAAGTCCGAGAAGTGCTACGGCGTCGCGAAGGCGGGCAAGAACGACTGTCAGACCTCGAACTCGACGTGTGCGGGAACGTCGCGTCGCGACAATCAAGGGGACGCGTGGATCTACCTTCCCGCGGGAACGTGCGAGCGGATCGTCGGGGGCAGCCTCGAGCCCAAGAAGTCCTGATCGGACGCGGGCGGGGGCCATGGCCGAGCAGCGCGTCGCCCTGGGGGCCGGTATCGGGCTCCGCGCGGCGCACGTCGCGGAGGTCGTGGCCACCCGCCCCGCCATTCCCTGGCTCGAGGTGCACGCGGAGAACTACCTGGGCGGCGGGGCCGCCGTGCGCTCGCTGGAGGTGGTGCGGCGGGACTATCCGATCGCGCTGCACGGGGTCGGGCTGTCGCTCGGGAGCGCCGACGGGCTGGACGAGCGGCATCTCTCCCGCCTCGCCGCGCTGGTGGAGCGGGTCGAGCCCGCGCTCGTCTCCGAGCACCTCTCGTGGAGCATCTCGGGGGGCGCGTACCTGAACCACCTGTTGCCGCTGCCCTGGACCGCCGAGACGCTCGACCTCCTCTGCCAGCACGTGGACCGGACCCAGGCTGCGCTGGGGCGACGCATCCTGGTCGAGAACCCGGCGAGCTACCTCCGCTTCCGCTCCTCGACCATCCCGGAGCCGGACCTCCTGGGTGAGCTCGCCCGCCGCACCGGCTGCGGCCTCCTGTGCGACGTGAACAACGTCTACGTCAGCTGTCACAATCTCGGCCTGGAGCCCCTCGAATACCTCGCCGCGCTGCCGCGGGAGGCCGTCGGGGAGGTCCATCTGGCCGGGCACACGGCCAACGACGCCGATGGCCGGGTCGTCTTGATCGACGACCACGGCTCGCGGGTCGCCGAGCCCGTGTGGGATCTCTACGCCGCAGCCCTCGCGCGCTTCGGCTCCGCGCCGACGCTCGTCGAGTGGGATGCGAACCTCCCCGAGCTCTCCGTCCTCCTGGAGGAAGCGCGGCGCGCCGAGGCCCTGGCGGCGGCCGCGCAGAGCGGAGCCTTCGATGCCCGCGCTGCGTGATCTCCAGGCGGCCGTCCGCACGGCCCTGCTGGGCGGTGACGAGGGGCCTGCCCTGCGGCTGGTCTCCGGCGACGGCATCGCACCCGCGGCGCGTCTCGCGATCTACCGCCACCACGTGGTCTCTACCCTGACCGACGCGCTGGCCGGCACGTTTCCGGTCGTGCGGCGCCTCGTCGATCCGCGCTTCTTCGCCTACGCCGCCGAGCGCTACCTCCGGGTCGATCCTCCCGCGGGCCCGTGCCTCTTCGAGTACGGGGCCACCTTCCCGGACTTCCTGGGGGCCTTCGCCCCGTGTCGCCACCTGGCCTACCTGCCCGATGTGGCCCGCCTCGAGTGGGTGATCAACGCCGCGGTCCACGCCGCCGAGGCGCCCCGAATCGACCCGACCGCGCTCTCCGCCGTCCCCGGCGCCGCCGCTCCCCGCCTGCGCCTTCGCACGCATCCCGCGGTCCGCTACCTGCGCTGCGCGTGGCCGGTCGATCGCGTCTGGGAGGCACACCAGGAGGGCGGCTGCCTCGACGAGCTCCGTCTGGTCGCGGAGGAGATTCGCCTCGAGGTGCGGCGCACGAGCGGTGCGGACGTCGCCTTCCGGCGGCTGGCGCCGGCCGAGTTCGCGTTCCGCCGCGCCCTCGCCACCGGCCGCCCCCTCGGCGAGGCAGCCGCCGAGGCCGCGGAGGCGGACCCGGCGTTCGACCTGGCGGGCGCCCTCGCCGCGCTCCTGGGTGACACCATCGTGGTGGGCTTCGACATCGAACCGACGAAAGGAGGGAACCCGTGACCAACACCGGCGTACGGAGTGACGTATCGGTGCCCATGGGCGCCAGCGGGGGGCTCCGCGCGCGTCTCGCTGCCAGCCTGTCCCTTGTCGAGCGCGTGCCGCTCGCCGTGCTCCAGCTCCTCTTCCGGGGCGCCATCGCGGGCGTCTTCCTGCGAGCGGGTCTTCAGAAGATCGGGAGCTGGGAGTCCACCGTCCAGCTCTTCCAGGACGAGTACCGGGTGCCCCTGCTCCCGCCGGAGGCGGCGGCGGCGATGTCGGCCAGCTTCGAGGTCGGGTGCTCGATCCTGCTGCTCCTCGGCCTCTGCACCCGCCTCGCCACCCTGCCGCTCCTCGGCATGATCCTGGTGATCCAGACCTTCGTCTACCCGCAGGCCTGGTCCGAGCACCTGGTCTGGGGGTCGATCCTGCTCTTCCTCCTCGCGCGCGGCGGTGGGGCGCTGACGCTCGACCGGCTGCTGGGCATCGAGCGGCCGCACTAGGTCCGGGGCATGGGCTGCGCCCAGGGCCGCCGCCCCCGTCACCCGGCCGCCCCGGCGGGCATCGGATCCGGCGTGCGCGGCGGAGTCGCCGGGCACGCATCCGCTGCGATCGCGGCGGCAGACCGAGGAGAGAGACCATGAAGGCCATCGCCGTCTTCCCGAAGTCCCGCGAGGTCCGGCTGGTGGAGGAGCCCGAGCCCCGCCTCGAGACGCCCACCCAGGCGCGCCTCCAGATGCTCGACGTCGGGGTCTGCGGCACGGACCGCGAGATCTGCGCCTTCGAGTACGGGATCCCGCCCTCGGGATCCGACCACCTGGTGATCGGCCACGAGTCGCTGGCCCAGGTGACCCAGGTGGGCCCGGGGGTGCGCCAGGTCCGGCCCGGCGACCTCGTGGTGCCGATGGTGCGCCGCCCCTGCCCCCACGACCACTGCACGGCCTGCCGGCGCGGCCGCCAGGATTTCTGCTTCACCGGGGACTTCCGCGAGCGCGGCATCAACGGGGCCCACGGCTACATGACCGAGATCGTGGTCGAGGAGGAGCAGTACCTGGTTCCGGTGCCGCGCGGGCTGCGCGACCTGGCGGTGCTGGTCGAGCCCCTCACGATCGCCGAGAAGGCGCTGATCCAGCTCTGGCAGGTCCAGGAGCGCCTGCCCTGGGCGTGCCCCCACAAGCCCGGCCGGAACCACGGCCACTGCCGGCGCGCCCTCGTGCTCGGCGCCGGGCCCGTGGGGCTGCTCGGCGCCATGGCGCTCGCCGCGAGCGACTTCGAGACGATCGTCTACTCGCGGGAGCCCGCACCCAACCCGAAGTCCCGGCTCGTGGATTCCATCGGCGCGGTCTACGCTTCCGCCGAGGAGGTGGCGCCGGCGGGGCTCGCCGCCCGCTTCGGCGCCATCGACGTCGTCTACGAGGCGGCGGGCGCCTCGCGCCTGGCCTTCGAGACCATGCAGTCGCTCGGGGCGAACAGCGTCTTCATCTTCACGGGCGTGCCGGGTCGCAAGACCGCTTCGGAGATCGACACGGACCTTCTGATGCGGAACCTGGTGCTGCGCAACCAGGTCGTCTTCGGCTCGGTGAACGCGGGCCGGGACGCCTTCGAGGCGGCGATCCGCGACCTCGGGGAGTTCGCGCGGCGCTGGCCCGGGGCCGTCCGGTCGCTGGTGAGCGCTCGCCACCCCCTGGAGGCGCACCGGGAGCTCCTGCTCGGCGCGCCGTCCGGCATCAAGAACGTGCTCACCTTCGCGCAGGCGAGCTGAGAGATGCAAGCCGGGAGGGCGCGCAGCGAGGCGAAGCCGAGCGGAGGCCGGGGCCACGGGTGGGACCCCCGCGCCGAGTGGCTCGAGGCGGACGGTCTCGGCGGATTCGCCTCCGGCACGGCGTCGGGGGTCCGCACGCGCCGCTACCACGCGCTGCTGCTCGTGGCGCAGACGCCGCCCACGGGCCGCATGGTGCTCGTGAACGGCTTCGACGCCTGGCTCGAGACGGCGGCCGGCCAGGTGGCGCTCTCCTCCCAGGCCTACCTCCCCGACGTCCTGCACCCGGATGGCGCCGCCCGGATCGCGCACTTCGACCGGGAGCCCTGGCCGCGCTGGACGTGGCTGCTCCCGGATGGAAGCCGCCTCGAGCAGGAGATCCTGCTCCCGCGCGGCGCCGCGCGGGTGCTGGTCGCCTGGCGGCTCGCGGGGCCCGACGAGAGTGCCCTGCGTCCCCCCGCCGTGCTGCGCGTCCGGCCCTTCCTCTCGGGCCGCGACTACCACGCCCTCCACCACGAGAACCCGGCCTTCCGCTTCGAGCCCGCGGTGCGCGGGGATCTCTTCACCTGGCGCCCGTACCCCGGCGTGCCGGCGATCCTCTCGCGCTCGAACGGCGCATACGCCCACGAGCCGCTCTGGTACCGGGGCTTTCGCTACGACGAGGAGCGCGCCCGCGGCCTGGACTTCGCCGAGGACCTGGCCTCGCCGGGCGTGCTGCGCTTCGACCTCGCGAGCGGCGAGGCCGTCTGGCTCCTCGCCGCCGAGGGGCAGGGGGCGGCGCTCGGCTCGGGCGCAGAGCCGCCGGCGCGGGTGGCCGAGCGGCTGCGGCGCGAGGAGCGGGCGCGGCGCGCGAGCTTCGCCTCGCCCCTGGAGCGCGCGGCCGAGGGCTACGTGGTCCGGCGCGGGGCGGGGCACACGCTCGTGGCGGGCTATCCCTGGTTCACCGACTGGGGACGCGACACCTTCATCGCGCTGCGGGGTCTCTGCCTCGCGACCGGCCGCCTCGAGCTGGCCCGTGAGATCCTGCTCGAGTGGGCGGGCGCCGTCTCGGAGGGCATGCTGCCCAACCGCTTCCCGGACCGCGGCGAGGCGGCCGAGTTCAACTCCGTCGACGCCTCGCTCTGGTTCGCGGTGGCCGTTCACGAGGCCCTCCGGGCCAGCGAGGGGGCGGGTCGCCCCGCGCCGGCCTCGGAGCGCGCCCGCCTCGAGGGCGCCGCCCTCGCGATCGTGCGGGGCTTCGCGGCGGGGACGCGCTACGGGATCCGCGCCGACGCCGACGGCCTGCTCGCCGCGGGCGCACCCGGGGTGCAGCTCACCTGGATGGACGCGAAGGTCGGCGACTGGGTGGTGACCCCGCGGATCGGAAAGCCCGTCGAGGTGCAGGCGCTCTGGCTGAACGCGCTGAACCTGGCCGGACGGACGAGCCCGGAGCTCGCCGAGCTCGCCCGGCGCGCGGCGAAGAGCTTCGAGGCGCGCTTCTGGAACGAGGCGGCCGGCCACCTCCACGACGTGGTCGACGTGGACCACCGGGCGGGGGTGGTGGACGCGAGCCTCCGTCCCAACCAGATCCTCGCCGTGGGGGGGCTCCCGACGGCCTGCCTCTCGGGCGAGCGCGCGCGGCGCGTGGTGGACGCCGTCGAGCGGGACCTCCTCACTCCGCTGGGCCTGCGCTCCCTGGCGCCGGGCGCGCCGGGCTACGCCGCGCGCTACCAGGGCGGCGTGCGCGAGCGCGACGGCGCCTACCACCAGGGGACCGTCTGGCCCTGGCTGCTCGGGCCCTTCGTGGAGGCCTGGGTGCGCGTGCGGGGCGGCACGCCGGAGGCCCGGCGCGAGGCGCGGGGCCGCTTCCTGCCCCCGCTGCGGGCGCACCTCGAGCGGGCGGGCCTGGGCCACGTGTCGGAGATCGCCGACGCGGAGGCGCCCCACGAGCCGCGCGGCTGCCCCTTCCAGGCCTGGTCGCTGGGGGAGCTCCTGCGCCTCGAGCGGGTCGTGCTCGCGGAGGCGGCGGAGGAGGAGCGCAAGCCGGCGCCCCCCCGGCGCGAGGAGACCGGGCCCCGGCGTCCCGCGCCGCCGCGATGACGGCGCTCGCCGCGAGCCTGGCGGCCCTGCTCGCCGCGGCGCTCCTCCACTACGCCCTGGCGCGCGCCAGCCAGCGCCTCCCGCGCTGGCTGGCCCAGCTGCGCGGCGCGGACCCGGGCCCGCACCCCCCCGGCCAGCGGGCCGCCGCCCTCGCCGCCAGGCTCGCGCAGCTGGGGGTCTGGCTGGCGCTCGTCGCCTTCGTGAGCGAGCGCATCCCGGCGCTCCACGGGGCTCGCGACCTCAGCGCGGGGCTCCTGGCCCGGAGCTTCCGCGCGCCGCTCTTCACGCTGAAGGACGCGCCCTACACCGCCCTCGACCTGCTGGCCCTCCCGCTGCTCCTGCTCGGGGTCTGGCTCGCGGTGAGCGCCCTCGTGCGCGGGCTCCGCGCCTGGCTCTTCACCGCCGCGGGGCTGGAGGAGGGCCTCCAGGAGACCGCCGCGGCCCTGCTGCGCTACGCGCTCTGCTTCCTCGGCGCGCTCGTGGTGCTCCAGGCCTGGGGGGTGGACGTACGCTCGCTGGCGATCCTGGGCAGCGTGCTCGGGGTGGGGATCGGGTTCGGGCTCCAGCACGTGGCCAACAACTTCGCGAGCGGCCTGCTCCTCAACCTCGGGCGCGAGATCCGCCCGGGAGACTTCGTCCACGTGGGCTCCTTCGCGGGCACCGTGAAGCGCGTGGGGGCGCGCAACACCTGGATCCAGACCCACGACGAGGTCGCCATCCTGCTCCCGAACTCCCGGTTCCTGGAGGGCGAGGTCGTGAACTGGAGCCACGGGGACCCGCGCTCGCGCGTACACGTGCCGGTGGGCGTGGCCTATGGCTCGGACCCGGGGCGCGTGCGGCGCGCGCTCCTGGATGCCGCCCGGGGACATCCCGCGGTGCTGCGCGAGCCGCGCCCGCAGGTCCAGCTGCGGCGCTTCGGCGAGAGCTCCCTCGATTTCGAGCTGCTGGTCTGGACGCGCGATCCGCGCAGCCAGTTCACGCTGGTGAGCGACCTCAACTTCCGGATCGAGGAGAGCCTGCGCCGCCACGGGATCAAGCTCCCCTTCCCGCAGCGGGACGTCCACCTGCGCTCGCCGGCGCTGGAGGAGGTGGTGGGCGCGTTGCTGCGCCGGCTGCTCGCCGGCGAGGGGGTCCCGGCTCCGCTCTCGCCGGGGACCCCGGAGCGGGCGGCGACCGAGGCGGCGGCGGAGCTCCCGGGCGAGCGCGGACCCGAGGAGTGGAGCGAGGACGAGCTCGATGACGTGGTGGCGCGCATGCGCGACGGCGGCGGCGTCCCGATCGAGGATCGGCGCCACCTCTTCGCAGTCTACCCCCGCTGCTTCGTGGGCCGCGAGGCCGTCGACTGGCTGGTGCGCCGCGAGGGCCTGACCCGGGGCGAGGCCGTCGTGCTGGGGGAGCGCCTGGTCGAGCGGGGCAACCTGCGCCACGTCCTCGACGAGCACGGCTTCCGGGACGGCCACTACTTCTACCGCTTCCGCCCATAGCGGGGACGTTCCTTGCGTTTTTTCGTTTCGGGGGGCGAGCCCTTCGCCCCATTGCTTCGGACGCACCCCGAAACGAAAAAACGCAAGGAACGTCCCCGCCTGGGCCGGCATCGAAGGGGTGTTCCGGGCCGGCGCGGGGTCGGCCCGCGGGAGGGCCGGGGATGCGGGGACTCTCGCTGGCGCTGCGGCGGCACTGGCCCGAGTACCTGATCGAGGCCTTCGGGATCGGCGCCTTCATGGTCTCCGCCCTCTCCTTCACTGCGCTCCTCGAGCACCCGGCCTCGCCGCTGCGCGCCCTCCTCCCGGATCCGCTGCTGCGGCGCGCGCTCATGGGCCTCGCCATGGGAGCCACCGGCGTGGCCCTCGTCTACTCGCCCTGGGGGCAGCGCTCGGGCGCCCACTTCAATCCGGCCCTCACCTTCGCCTTCTTCCGGCTCGGGAAGGTCGCAGGCGCCGACGCGCTCCTCTACGCCGCCGCCCAGCTCGTCGGCGCGCTCCTGGGGGTGCTGCTGGCCGCGCAGGCCCTCGGCGCCCTGGTCGCCGATCCCCAGGTGCGCTTCGCCGTCACGCTGCCCGGCGCGCCGGGGGCGGTGGTGGCCTTCGGCGCCGAGCTCGCGATCTCCTTCGGGCTGATGTTCGGCGTCCTCGCCGCCCGGAGCTCGCCGCGCACGGCCCGCTTCACGGGCCTCGTCGCCGGCCTGCTCGTCGCGAGCTACATCACCTTCGAGGCACCGCTCTCGGGCATGAGCATGAACCCGGCCCGCACCCTGGGCTCCGCCGGCGGGGCGCGACTGTTCTCCTCGCTCTGGATCTACTTCACCGCCCCGCCGCTCGGGATGCTGCTGGCGGCGGAGACCTGGACCCGGCTGCGCGGCGCCCAGAGCGTGCACTGCGCGAAGCTCCACCACGAGAACGAGCAGCGCTGCATCTTCCGCTGCAGCTACCGGGCCGCGGCCTAGGCGATCCCGCGTGGAGCACTACGACGCGATCACGATCGGCGCCGGCGCGCGGGCCGGCGCGCTCTCGCACCGGCGCGCGCCCGCCCTCGCCGTCTGGCTCCTGGTGCTCGGGCTCGCCGGGCCGGCGCTCGCCGGCGATCCCCCCGTGGCCGCGGTGGCGGCGGTGGGCTTCACCGTCGCGGACGCCGACCGCTCCGCCGCCTTCTTCAGCGAGGTGCTGGGATTCGAGCGCGTCTCCGACCGCGAGGTGGCGGGAGTGGACTACGAGAGGCTCGCGGGGGTCTTCGGCCTGCGCATGCGGGTGGTGAGGCTCCGGCTCGGCGAAGAGCTCCTGGAGCTCACCGAGTACCTGGCGCCCCGGGGGCTCCCCTTTCCGGCGGATACGAGGGCCAACGACCTCTGGTTCCAGCACGTCGCCATCGCGGTCTCGGACATGGAGCGGGCCTACGCCCGGCTGCGCGAGCACCGCGTCGAACACGCCTCCTCGGGCCCCCAGCGCCTGCCGGACTGGAATCCCGCCGCCGGAGGGATCGAGGCCTTCTACTTCCGGGATCCGGACGGCCACTTCCTCGAGCTGATCGAGTTTCCCCCCGGCAAGGGCGACCCGCGCTGGCAGCGCCCGGAGGGGCGGCTCTTCCTCGGCATCGATCACACGGCCATCGCGGTCGCCGACACGGCGGCGAGCCTCGCCTTCTACCGCGATCTCCTGGGGCTCCAGGTGGCGGGGTCCAGCGAGAACTTCGGGACGGAGCAGGAGCACCTGAACGGGGTGTTCGGCGCCCGGCTGCGCATCACCGGGCTGCGCGCGCCCCGCGGGCCGGGCGTCGAGCTCCTGGAGTATCTTTCGCCCGGGGGCGGGCGGCCGCGGCCGGCCGGCGCACGGGCCAACGATCTCCTGCACTGGCAGACGGATCTCCTGGCGGCGGACGTGGCGGGGCTCGCGGCGCGGCTGCTCGGGGAGGGGGTTCCTTTCGTGTCGCCCGGCTCGGTGCGCCTGCCCGACGCCGGGCTCGGCTTTCGCGAGGGAGGACTCGTCGCCGACCCGGATGGCCATGTCCTGCGCCTGATCGGCCCGCCGGGGCCCGGGGGGGAGCTTGATGGACCCGTCCACCCGCCGCAGGGGGAGCAGCCGCGCCGCAGCCGAGTCGCAGCGGCTGGCGGAGGATGCCGCGCGCGAGCGCCACTGGAAGCGCTTCGGGCCCTATCTCTCCGAGCGCCAGTGGGCGACCGTGCGCGAGGACTACTCGCCCTCCGGGAGCTGCTGGGAGTACTTCCCCCACGACCACGCCCGCAGCCGCGCCTACCGCTGGGGCGAGGACGGGCTCCTCGGCTTCTGCGACCACCGCTGCCGGATCGCCTTCGCGCTGGCGCTCTGGAACGGGCGCGACCCGATCCTGAAGGAGCGGCTCTTCGGGCTCGCGGGTCCCGAGGGGAACCACGGCGAGGACGTGAAGGAGTCCTACTTCTACCTCGACTCCACGCCGACGCACTCCTTCGCTCGGGCGCTCTACAAGTATCCCCAGGCCGAGTACCCCTACGCGCGGCTCGTGGAGGAGAACCGCCGCCGCGGCCGGACCGAGCCCGAGTTCGAGCTCGAGGACACGGGCGTCTTCGAGGAGGGCCGCTACTTCGACGTCTTCGCCGGGTACGCGAAGGCGAGCCCGAACGACGTCCTGATCCGGATCGAGGTCGCGAACCGCGGGCCGGAGCCGGCGGAGCTCCACGTGCTGCCCACGCTCTGGTTCCGCAACAGCTGGTCCTGGGGACGGACCGGCGAGGGCTACGGCTCGCGCCCGCGCCTGGCCGCCGCCGGCGCGTCGGCGGTCCTGGCCGAGCACGAGGAGCTGGGGCGCTTCCGCCTCGAGGTCGGCCCCGGGCCGGACGGGGCCCGCCCCGAGCTCCTCTTCACCGAGAACGAGACCAACTCCCTGCGCCTCTTCGGCACGCCGAGCCCGCTTCCCTTCGTGAAGGACGCCTTCCACCGCGCCGTGATCCACGGCGAGCGAAGCGCCGTGAACCCGGAGCGCGTGGGCACCAAGGCGGCCGCCCACTACCGCCTCGCCCTCCCGCCCGGCGCGAGCGCGACCCTCCGGCTGCGCCTCGTGGCCGAGGACGAGGCGACGGCGGCGCCCCTCGGGCCGGAGTTCGACGAGACCTTCGCCCTGCGCCGGGCCGAGTGCGACGCCTTCTACGCCGAGCTCCTCCCGGATGGGATCGGCGAGGCGGAGGCCCGCACCGCGCGGCAGGGCTACGCGGGCCTGCTCTGGTCCAAGCAGTTCTACCACTACGTGGCCTCGGACTGGCTCGCCGGCGACCCGTCCCAGCCCGCCGCGCCCCCCGAGCGCTCGAGCGGGCGCAACAGCGACTGGCTCCACGTCCACAGCCGCGACGTCCTCTCCATGCCGGACAAGTGGGAGTACCCCTGGTTCGCCGCCTGGGACCTGGCCTTCCACATGATTCCGCTGGCCCGAATCGACCCGCACTTCGCGAAGCAACAGCTCCTGCTCCTGCTGCGCGAGTGGTACATGCATCCGAACGGGCAGATCCCGGCCTACGAGTTCGCCCTCTCCGACGTGAACCCGCCGGTCCACGCCTGGGCGGCCTGGCGCGTCTACAAGATCGAGGCGCCGGCGGGCAAGCGCGACCGCGAGTTCCTGCGCCGCGTCTTCGACAAGCTCGTCATGAACTTCACCTGGTGGGTGAACCGCAAGGACCCGGAGGGACGCCACCTCTTCGCCGGGGGCTTCCTCGGCCTCGACAACATCGGCGTCTTCGACCGCTCGCAGGCCCTCCCCACCGGCGGGCACCTGGAGCAGGCCGACGGCACCGCCTGGATGGCCTTCTACTGCGCCACCATGCTGGCCATCGCGCTCGAGCTCGCCGCCGAGGACCCCGTCTACGAGGACATGGCCTCGAAGTTCTTCGAGCACTTCGTGGCGATCGTGGACGCCATGAACACCCTGGGCGGGACGGGGCTGTGGGACGAGCGGGACGGCTTCTACTACGACCAGCTCCACGCGCACGACGCGCGCCTGGCCCTGCGCGTGCGCTCGCTCGTGGGCCTGATCCCCCTCCTCGCGGTGGAGGTGCTCGACGACGAGGCCGTGGCCCGGCTGCCGGGCTTCCGGCGGCGCATGGAGTGGTTCCTCGCCAACCGCCCCGAGCTCGCGAGCCACGTCTCCTACCTGTGCCTGGGGCGCGACCGCTGCCACCGGCTGCTGGCCGTCCCCTCCGAGGAGCGCCTGCGGCGCGTGCTCGGCTACCTGCTGGACGAGCAGGAGTTCCTCTCGCCCCACGGGATCCGCTCGGTCTCGCGGGTCCACGCCCGCGAGCCCTACGTCTTCCAGGCGGGCGGGGGCGAGCACCGCGTCGAGTACTCGCCGGGCGAGTCCACCACCGGCCTCTTCGGGGGGAACTCGAACTGGCGCGGCCCGATCTGGTTCCCGATCAACTACCTCCTGGTGGAGGCCCTCGAGCGCTACCACCACTTCTACGGCGACGGCTTCCGGGTCGAGTGCCCGCGCGGCTCCGGGCGCCTGCTCTCCCTGGCCGAGGTGTCCCGCGAGATCGCGTCGCGGCTGGCGGGCCTCTTCCGCCCCGACGAGCGCGGATTCCGACCCTGGCACGGCGCCGACGAGCGCTACGCCCGGGATCCCCACTGGCGCGAGCTCTGCCTCTTCCACGAGTACTTCCACGGCGACAGCGGCCGCGGGCTCGGGGCGAGCCACCAGACGGGCTGGACGGCCCTCGCGGTGCGGTTGATCGAGGACCTGGCCGGCGACCGCCCGCGCGGCGGGCCGGGTGGAGGGCGCTGATGCCGGAGGACCGACCGCTCTACCTGCCGGTGATCCTCGGGACCACCCGCAAGGGGCGCATGTCCGCCCACGCGGCGCGCTTCGTCCTGGGCGAGCTCTCGCGGCGCAAGGGAGTCGACAGCGAGCTGATCGACATCGCGCAGGTCCCCTTCCCCATCGACGACGCCGGGGAGGAGGCCCGGGACGCCGCCTACGCTTCGCGGATGGAGCGCGCCGACGGCCTCGTGCTGGTGGTGCCGGAGTACAACCACAGCTTCCCGGGGCTCTTCAAGCACGTGCTCGACACCTGCCTGGCCGAGTACATCCACAAGCCCGCCGGCGTCGTCGCCGTCTCCGCCGGGCCCTTCGGGGGGACCCGCGTCGTGCAGAGCCTGCTCCCGGCCCTGCGCGAGGTGGGCCTCGTCGCGACCTTCACGGACGTGAACTTCGGCAAGGTCTACGACGTCTTCGACGAGGCCACGGGGGCGCTGCGCGAGCCGGCCTTCCTGCGCCGCACGGCGGACTTCCTGGACGAGCTCGTCTGGATGGCGAAGGCGCTTCGCCACGGCCGCGAGCAGATCCCCGCCGAGGGGGAGGCCGCGGAGGCGGGGGAGCCCATGACCTGCCCCCGCTGCGGCGACGCCATGAACCAGCACGCCAGCAAGCTCGTGAGCCCCACCAGCGCCCTCGAGGCGGCGGAGGCGGACCCGGAGCTGGGCGGCTCCACCCTCGAGGCCCACACCTGCGCCGCCTGCGGCGCCGGGGCGAGCCGCCCCGCCGGATGAGCAGCGCGCCGATCGAAGGGCATCCCCGGAGGCACCTGATGGGCAGGGCGGGCGCGGGGCTCGCGCTCCTCGCCTTGCTCGCCGGCTGTGGTCCCGGGCCGAGCCGATCCGCGAAGCGGCTCTTTCTCATCACCTCGGACACGCTGCGCGCGGATCATCTCCATTACGCCGGCTACCCGCGCGCGACGTCGCCGCATCTGGACGCATTGGCCGAGCGGGCCTGGCGCTTCGACCGGGCCATCGCGGTGATCCCCAGGACCGGGCCGTCCTTCGCGTCGATGTTCTCCGGCCAGGCTCCGCAGGAGCACGGCGTCCAGACGAATGCGCGCGTGCTCCCGGCCGATCTGCCGTGGCTACCCGCGATCCTCGGGCAGCGCGGCTACTTCACCGCGGCCTTCATCGGCAACCCGGTGCTCGGCGAGGCCAAGGGCTACGCCCGCGGCTTCGAGCGCTACGAGCTGCATTTCGACGTCAAGACCTCGGTCACGAGAGTGAAGGAGGCCTTCCTGGCGTGGGCGCGGGAGCACGATTGGACGCGGCCGACCTTCGTCTGGGTGCACTTCGTCGACCCCCATGGCCCCTATCGCCCGCCGCCCGATCTGGTGGACCGGTTCTGGGGCGATGAGCTGATGCAGTCCGATCCGCGCACGGTCGAGCTCGACGACAGACCCGAGGGCGGCATGGTGTTGGGCAGGGTGCCGACCTACCAGCGCTTCGGCGCCGATCGGCGCGTGGCGAGCTACGTCGCGCGCTACGACGCAGAGATCGTCCACATGGATCGAGCGCTCGGCGAGGTGCTCGGCTTCCTGCGGGAGCGGGAGCTCTTCGATTCGGGACTCGTCGTCTTCACTTCCGATCACGGCGAGAGCCTCGGCGAGAACGATTACTACTTCGATCACGGCTGGTCCGCGTGCGAGGCGACGCTGCGCGTGCCTCTCTTGATCAAGCTGCCCGGCCAGCAGGAAGGTCGCCGAGTCGAGGGCGCGGTTTCGACGCTCGACCTCGCGCCAACGTTGCTCGCGCTCCTGGAGGGAGATCCGGCATCCGAGCTGCCCTCGCTCTTCGACCCGGACGACGGAGAGGTCATCGTGATCCAGAATGGGGGCGAGTACCCGGAGCAGATCGTCGGCTTGCGTACACCGCAGTGGAAGTACCTGCGCCAGGTCGCCGCTGGCGCCGATCGCTACGATCCGGCCGCGCCGGTCCTCGAGGAGAAGCTCTACGACCTGAGCGCCGACCCCGGCGAAGCGACGGATCTCCGCGAAGAGCGGCCCGAGATGGCCGCCACGCTGCGCGAGCGGCTCGACCGGCTGCTGGGCGAAGCTTCGCGCTCAGCCGGCGCGCGGTAAGGCAACCCGGAGACCGGGGGAAGCAGCGGCTACGAACGGCGGTCGGGGCGCGCCGCCAGGATCGCGGACACGAGCTCGTCCGGCACCTCGTCCGGGACGGGCTCGTCCGGCTCGCAGAAGGCCCCCCGGCCCAGCTGGATCGTCGCCTCGTAGCTGCGGAGATAATCCGCGCAGTAGGGGCAGCGGGCCAGGTGCTGATCGAAGACCCGCCGCTCCTCCTCGGGGAGCTCGCCCTCGCGCCAGGCCAGCAGGAACTCGATGAACTCGCGGCAGGTCAGATCTCTCGGCATGGGTCTCCGCCGTCAGCTGGAAAGGCTCTCCAGGTGGGGCGCCAGGAGCGTGCGAAGGGCCTGGCGCGCCCGGTGCAGCCTCGTCTTCACCGCCTCCGGCTTGATGCCGAGGACCATCGCCGTCTCCTCCGTGTCCAGCTCTTCGATGTCGCGCAGCAGGAGAACGGTTCGATAGCTCTCGGGCAGCTGGTCGATGGAGCCGCGGATCAGCGAGCGCCGCTCGGCGGTCTCGAGCGCCGCCACCGCGTCCTCGTCCCAGGGCGGGCCGGGGTCGCGGCGGTGCCCGTCGGCGTAGAAGGTCGGGAGCAGGGACTCGATGGGCTCCTCGGGCTTGCGCCGGCGGGTGCGGAGCCGCATCAGGCAGGCGTTCACGGTGATGCGGTGGAGCCAGGTCCCGAGCCGCGCGCGTCCATCGAAGCGCGGGAGGGCGCGGAAGGCGCTCAGGAAGGCCTCCTGGAGGGCGTCGTGGGCGTCCTCCTCGGAGCGGAGGATCCGCCGGGCGACGGCGAGAAGCCGCCCGCTGTGGCTCCGGACGAGCTCCTCGTAGGCCGACTCCTCCCCCGCCCGCAGGCGCTCGAGGAGCAACTGCTCCGGATCCCGCGTCATCCCGTGCCCGCGCGCCGGCTGGCCGCCCGTCCTCCCGCCGCGCCCGACCCGGGGGCGGGTGGGGCTGGGGCAGGATACCACAGCGGCGGCCGGGTCCGGGCGCCGGCGCGGGCTGCCAGCGGTCCCGGGGCCGCGCCCTGGGGCGCGGCCCGCGTCGCCTACACTCCGCGCCCGTGACCGAGCAAGCGCTCCCGGTGGCGTCGGCCTACCCGCCCTGGTCCGACGCGACCCTCTTCGAGGTCTCCTGGGAGGTCTGCAACCAGGTGGGCGGGATCTATCAGGTCCTGCGCTCGAAGGCTCCGGCCATGATGCAGCGCTGGGGCGACCGCTACTTCCTGGTGGGCCCGCACATCCGGCCCACCGCGGATCTCGAGTTCGAGCCGGAGCCCTGCCCGGGCTGGATCGGCGCCGCGCTGGAGGATCTCGCCCGTGGGGGGCTCGTCGTGGAGCACGGCCGCTGGCTCGTGCCGGGGCGACCGCGCGCCCTCTTGATCCGCCACCCGATCGCGGCCGAGGCGCTCGAGGCGCTCCGACAGCGGCTGGCGCGGGAGCTCGGCATCGAGCCCGGCGAGCCCGGCCGGGACCGGCTGCTCGACGACGTGCTGGCCTTCGGAGACGGGGTGCGCCGCCTGCTGGCCGCGCTCGCGCGCGGCGGCCGGGGCCCCGGGGCCGAGGGGGGGGCTGCGGCGACGCGCCTCCTCGCCCACTTCCACGAGTGGCTCGGCGGGCTGGCCCTGCCGCTCCTGCGCCGCGAGGGCGTGGCCCTGGCGACGGTCTTCACCACCCACGCCACCTGCGTGGGCCGCTACGTGGCCTCCAGCGAGGCCGGCTTCTACGAGCGCCTGCCCTATCTGGACGGCGACGCCGAGGCCCGGCGCTACGCGATCTCCACCCAGCACCAGATCGAGCGCGCCTGCGCGCGCGACTGCCGCATCCTCACCACCGTCTCCTCCCTCACCGGCGAGGAGTGCACCACGCTCCTCGGCCGCTCGCCGGACCTGATCACGCCGAACGGCCTCAACATCGACCGCTTCGACGTGGGCCACGACTTCCAGACCCACCACGCGCACTACAAGGAACAGATCCACCGCTTCGTGATGGGGCACTTCTTCCCGAGCTACGCCTTCGACCTGGAGCGGACGCTCTACTTCTTCAACGCCGGCCGCTTCGAGCCGCGCAACAAGGGCTTCGATCTGTGCCTGGAGACGATGGCGCGCCTCAACACCGAGCTGCGCGCGGCCCGGTCCTCCACCACGGTGGTCTTCTTCATCGTGACGACGCGGCCCACGCGCTCCCTCGATCCGCACGCTCTCCACGCGCGCGGCGTCCTCGACGAGCTCTACCAGCTCTCGCACCACATCGGGTCCGACGTGGCGGACCGCCTCTTCCGGCGCTCGGCGGCGGGGGAAGCGGTCCGCCTCGACGACCTCGTGGACGAGTACTGGCGGCTTCGCCACCGACGCGTCCAGCACGCCCTGCGCACCGACCGACTCCCGCCGCTCACGACCCACGTGCTCGACGACGAGGCCCGGGACCCCCTCATGAGGCACCTGCTGGAGCTCGGGCTCCGGAACGCGCCGGGCGACCCGGTCAAGGTCGTCTATCACCCCGAGTTCATCAGCCCCGTGAGCCCGCTCTGGGGCATGGACTACGAGCACTTCGTGCGGGGCTGCCACCTGGGGATCTTCCCCAGCTGCTACGAGCCCTGGGGCTACACGCCGCTCGAGTGCGTGGCCATGGGCGTCCCCGCCATCACGAGCGACCTGGCGGGCTTCGGCCGCTACGCGGCGGAGGTCTTCCCGGACCACGACGACTGGGGCCTCATGGTGCTGCCGCGCCGCGGGCGCTCCTTTCACGACGCCGCCGCCGACCTGACGCGCCTCGTGCTGCGTTTCTGCAACCTCGACCGGCGCAGGCGGATCCGGCTGCGCAACGAGGTGGAGTCGCACTCCCGGGGCTTCGACTGGTCGCGGCTGGCGAGGGCCTACCACGAGGCCCACGACCGCGCCCTCACGGGCGGGGACGCGTGAGGCGGGGACATTCCTTGCGTTCTTGCGTTACGCGGGACCAGGGAGCGGACGTCGCGAGGCACCGCTCCGCGTAACGCAAGAACGCAAGGAACGTCCCCATCAGAGGTACTGGGCGAGGCCTCGGGGGTGGGCGGACTTGTAGGCGCGGTAGAGGCGGCAGACCGGGTAGAGCGCCGCCAGGACCGCCGCGGCGGCTGCCCAGGCCTCCGGGAGGCCCCGGCGGCCGATGCCGCCCGTGAGGACCACCGCGGCGGTGCCCAGCAGGGGGAGGTGCAGCACGTAAAAGAAGAGGGCCGTCTGGCCGAAGACGAGGACCGGATTGGCGCGCCAGGGGACGCGCCCGCGGCGCCCCTCGAGCAGGAGGAGCCCCGCGAGGCAGAGCCCCATGAGGCCGAGCTCCAGAGCCGCGAAGGAGAGGCTCGGCGGGTACTTGCTCACGTGCAGCCACTGGGCCAGGGAGGCGTCGTCGCGGTGCAAGCCCATGTTCCCATAGCCGTCGAGGCCCCGGATCCCGGCAAAGAGCGCGAGCGCCGCGAGGCCGGCGCCGGCGACCCGGCCCGCGGTGCGCAGCCTGCCCTCCCGGCCCGGCGGGACCCCGAGCAGGTGGCGCCCGAACGCGAAGCCCAGCGCCAGCTGCGCCAGCCAGGGGAGGGCCGGATAGAGGACGGCGAGGCCCCCGGCCTCGAACGGAACCAGGGCGAGGCCCGCGGCGAGGCCGACCCGAGCCGCTCCCGGCCCCCCCGCGGCCGGGGTCAGGAGCTCGCCGCCCGCGATCCAGGCCAGCGCCCCCGCCGCGAGCCAACCCGCCGGCAGGCGGCGCAGCGGGATCATGAGCAGGAGCGCGACCCCGATCGCGTAGAGCACCTGAAGCACCAGGAAGCCCCCGAGCAGCGAGAGCAGCCCCTCGAGGGCCAGGATCACGAGGCCGCGGGCCAGCAGGTGGCGGTCGAGCTGGCCGGCCAGGGCCCCCTCGCGCGCGCGCCCCTCGAGGCTCAGGGCCAGCGACGTGCCCGACAGGAACAGGAAGGTCGGCGCGCACAGGTGGGTGACCCAGCGCGTCAGGAACTGGCCCGGGGGGAGCGGGCTCCCGGGCAGCCAGGCGGGGGCGCCGGTCGCCGGGTCGAAGAGGTAGGCCGAGTCGGCGGCGATCCGGCCGCCGTTGAAGGTCGCGGAGGCGTGGTCGAGGGCCATCAGCAGCATCACGAGGCCGCGCATCCAGTCGATCGCGAGCAGGCGCTGGCTCATGGAGGCGGCGCTCCCGGGCGGGCCGATGGCGGCGAGCCGGGCTCCGCGCGCCGCAGCATATCGGAGCCCGCGAGGCGGTCCCAGCGCGCCGCGAGCGCAGCGCGATGAAGCTCGTCCCCAAGCTCACGGTGAGCCTCCTCCTCGGGATCGGCGTCGTCTTCGGCATCGACACCTACCTCTCCATCCGCCGCTTCGCGCAGTTCTACGACGCCGACGCGCTTCGCGACCTGCGCGTGATCGGCCGCACGCTGAGCCTCGAAGTCGAGAAGAGCTGGCCCCGGGGCGGCCAGGCCGACGCGGAGCGGCTGGTCCGCGTTGCGGACATCCGCGACCCGGACCTGCGCATCAGCTGGCGCTCTCTCGATCCGAGGCACGCCTCCCGGCTCTCCCCGGAGCTCGCCGAGCTCCTGGTCGACGAGGACGGCGACGGCCAGAGCCTGGTGCGCGTCGAGACCACCGCCGACGGCGGGGAGCTCCTCCATACCTACGTTCCGGTGCGGGCGTCGGGCCGGCTCGTGGGAGCGATCGAGGTCTCCGAGTACGCCCACGCCAAGAAGAGGTTCCTCCGGGCCCGCATCCTGCAACGGGCCTCGGCGGCGATGGCGATGGTGCTCCTGTGCGGCGTCCTGGCGTGGATCGCCGGCTCCCGCCTCGTCGGGGTCCCCGTCGGCCAGCTCATGGAGCAGGCGCGCCGGATCGGGGCCGGGGACTTCTCCACGCGCCTGAGAGTCACCGCGAAGGACGAGATCGGGGCGCTCTCGCGCAGCATGAACGCGATGGCCACCGAGCTCGAGCGATCGCGGGCTGCCCTCGAGGCCCAGACGGTGGCGCGCGTCGCGGCCATCGAGCAGCTGCGCCACGTCGACCGCCTGAAGACCGTCGGGACCCTCGCCTCCGGGGTGGCCCACGAGCTCGGCACTCCGCTCAGCGTGATCTCCGGGCGCGCCCAGATGGTGCTCTCCGAAGAGGCGACCCGGCCCGAGGAGATCGCGGAATCCGCGCGCGTGATCCGGTCCCAGGCGGACCGGATGGCTCGCATCGTGCGCGAGCTCCTCGATTTCGCGCGCCGGCGCTCGCCGGAGAAGGCGCCCTTCGACCTGCGCCAGCTCACGGGCGAAGCGATCTCCATCCTCCACTCCCTGGCCACCCGGCGCGGCGTCCGCCTGGCGCTCCTCGAACCGGATGCGCCTCCCCTGCCGGCGGTGGTCGACGGGGCGCAGATCCAGCAGGCCGTCACCAACCTGCTCATGAATGCGCTCCAGGCCACCCAGGAGGGCGGGACGGTCGAGGTGCAGGTGACCCGCGAGCTGCGCGCCCGGCCGGGTCCGCGCCCCGGGGAGCCGCAGCATCCCTGCCTCTGCATCGCGGTGCGCGACGAGGGGGCCGGCATCTCCGAGGAGCACCTGGCACAGCTCTTCGACCCCTTCTTCACCACGAAGGACGTGGGAGAGGGCACGGGCCTCGGCCTCTCGGTGGCCCACGGAATCGCCGCCGAGCACGGCGGCTGGATCGACGTGCAGACGAAGTGCGGCCACGGGAGCCTCTTCCGGCTCTGCCTGCCGGCGGAGCCGGGCGCGTGAGCCGGATCCTCCTGGTCGACGACGATGCGGCGCTCTGCGATCTGATCGCCCAGCGCCTGGCCCGCCGGGGGCTCGAGGTGGTCCACCGCAGCGCTCCCCTGGAGGCGCTCGAACTCCTGACCCACGGCGACTTCGACGTGGTCGTGACCGACGTCAACATGCCGGGAATGAACGGGATCGCCCTGTGCGAGCGCATCTCCACCAACCATCCCGACCTCCCGGTCATCGTGATCACCGCCTTCGGCGACCTCTCGACGGCGATCGCGGCGATCCGGGTCGGCGCCCACGACTTCCTCAACAAGCCCTTCGAGATCGAGGAGCTCCTGCTGCGACTCGATCGCGCCTGCCGGCACCGGGCACTGCGCGCGGAGGTGCAGCGCCTGCGGGAGGTCGTGGCCGGCAGCGATGCCTCTGCGGAGCTGCTCGGGGAGAGCGCCGCGATGCGCAAGCTGCGCGACCTCCTGGCGCGCATCGCGAGCGCCGAAGCGCCGGTGCTGATCACCGGGGAGACGGGCACCGGGAAGGAGCTCGTGGCGCGCCATCTCCACGCGCGGAGCCGGCGCCGCGAGGCTCCCTTCGTCGTGGTGGACTGCGGCGCCATTCCCCACGCGTTGCTCGAGAGCGAGCTCTTCGGACACGTGCGCGGGGCCTTCACCGATGCCCGCGTGGACCGGCGCGGCCTGTTCCTCGAGGCCGACGGCGGGACGCTCTTCCTCGACGAGATCGGCGAGCTCCCGCTCGAGCTCCAGCCGAAGCTGCTGCGCGTCCTCCAGGAGCGGGTCGTGCGCCCGGTGGGGAGCAACGCGCAGCAGGCCTTCGACGTGCGGATGATCGCCGCGACGAACCGCGACCTCCCGGCCATGGTCGACGAGGGCCGCTTCCGGCAGGACCTCTTCTTCCGGCTCGAGGTGCTCCACGTGGCGCTTCCGCCGCTTCGCTCGCGCGGGCAGGACGTGCTGCCGCTGGCCCAGCACTTCCTCTCCCACTTCGCCGCCCGCAGCGGGCGGCCCGTCAAGGGCCTCTCGGGCCCGGTCGCGGAGCGCCTCGTGGCCTACGCCTGGCCGGGGAACGTGCGCGAGCTCCAGAACTGCATCGAGCGGGCCGTCGCGGTGGCGGACTACGCCGACCTCGTGGTCGACGACCTCCCCGAGCGGATCCGCAGCTACCGCAGCGACGACGTGATCGTGTCGACGCGCGATCCGGCGGAGCTCGTGCCGGTGGAGGAGGTCGAGCGCCGCTACATCCTGAAGGTCCTGGAGGCCGTCGGGGGCCGCAAGACCGACGCGGCCCGCATCCTCGGGCTCGACCGGAAGACGCTCTACCGCAAGCTCGAGCGCTACGCGGCGCGCGAGCGGGACGCCGACCCCGAGCCGCGCTGAAGGAGCGCCCGGCGGCCCCCGCGCGGGCCCGGCGCGCTGGGGTCGGCTGGTCCAGGGCGGCCCGGGCGGGCTGGTGCGTCCGGCCCCGCCGCGGCCCCGCCGCCCCGCCTCGCCTCGCGCGGACCTGGCATGCCCGTTGCAGCACCAATGGTCCTTGCGCTCCCGCGCAGCCGCGGGGCCGGCGCGCCGGGCGCGCCTCGGCGAAGCCGAGTCGAAGCCGAAGGGAGGACCAGGCGATGAAGGTCGAGCAGCTCATGACGAAGGACGTGGCCAGCTGTCGCCCCGACGACAGCCTCAACGACGCCGCCCGGATCATGTGGGAGCGCGACTGCGGCTGCGTCCCCGTGACGGAGGGCCAGGGCGGGCGCCTGGTGGGCGTCCTCACGGACCGCGACGTGTGCATGGCCGCCTATTTCCGCGGCACGGGCCTCCCGGCGATCCCGGTCCGGGAGGTGATGTCCACCGGCGTGCGGGCCTGCCGACCCGCCGACGAGCTGGCGGAGGCGGAGGAGACCATGCGCGCGGCCCAGATCCACCGGCTCCCGGTGGTGGACGACGCCGATCAGCTGCTGGGCCTGCTCTCGCTCGCCGATCTGGCGCGGGAGGCGGCCCGCGAGACGGGGCCCCGCCGGCGCGATCTCACGGAGGCCGAGGTCGGTGTCACCGTGGCCGCGATCCGCAGGCCCCGCCGCTTCGCGAGCGGTACGGACCGGAGCTGAGGGGAATGGCGCGACGGCAGCGTTCCAAGATCCACCCCGCGGCCTCGCAGCCGCGCATCGACCGGCGCATCGACGAGCACGAGAACGACGCCTACGGGATCAAGGGCAAGCTCCCGGACCCGACGGCCTGCCCCTCCTGCGGCGCCAGCTACCGGACCGGGCGCTGGACCTGGAGCCCGGCGCCCGCCGACGCGCGCCAGACGCGCTGCCCGGCCTGCCGCCGGATCGAGGACCGCTACCCGGCAGGCATCGTCACGCTGCGCGGGAGCTTCGCGGCGGAGCACGCCCGGGAGATCGAGGGCCTGGTGCGGAACCTGGAGGAGCGCGAGAAGCAGGAGCATCCGCTCAAGCGCGTCATGGAGATCCGGACCGAGGGCGACGAGCTCGTGGTCTCGACCACCGACGCGCGCCTCGCGCGCGCCATCGGAGAGGCGCTCCACAGCGCCTACGAGGGCGAGCTCGACTACCGCTTCACCGAGGCCGAGAACGTGATGCGGGTGACCTGGACGCGCTGAGTCCCCACGGCGGGCGGGGGCTCATTCGGGGCCTGGGCGGGCGGCCGCGAGGCGCTCGAGGGCGCGGCGGAGGCTCCGCGAGTAGCGAGCCTCGCCGGGAGCCAGACGAGCCGCCTCGCGCAGCTCGACGGCGGCCCCCTCGTGGTCGCCACTCGCGGCGAGGGCGAGCCCCAGCAGGTGGTGCACCTCCGCGTCGGGGCGACTCTCCAGCACGCGGACCAGGTGGGAGGCCGCGCGCGCCGCCTCGCCGCTCTTGAGCAGCGCGATCGCCAGGTTGGTGCGCGCGTCCAGGTGATCGGGGGCAAGCGCGAGCGCCGCTTGCAGCGCTGTCGCCGCCTGCTTCAGGCGGCCGGCCTTCGCGAGGGCCAGGCCCAGGAGGTAGTGCCCCTCGGTCGACGCGGGGTCGGTGGCGACGACGCCTCTCAGCTCGCGAATCGCCTCCTTTGCCTCCCCGCGTCGGTCGAAGAGCTGGGCCAGGGCGAAGCGGGCATCCAGTTGGCTCGGACCGATCCGGATCGACTCGCGAAGCTCGACGATGGCCTCCTCGTGACGGCCCTCTCGCGCCAGGTTGTACCCGAGCACGTAGTGAGCAAACCAGTTGTCCCGGGTGACCGCGACGGCGTGCTCGAACAGGGTCACGGTGTCCCTCCAGTAGCGCACCTGGCTCCTGGTCTGAAGCGCGGCAGCTGCGAGCAGGGCGATCGCTGTCCCCGCGGCGAGCCCCCGGGCCGCGGGCCAGCGTCTCAGCAGGTCCCCGGCGCCCCAGGCGGCTGCGATGTAGAGGCCGATGCTCGGAACGTAGGCGTAGCGGTCGGCCATGGCCTGGCCGCCCACCTGCACCACCCCGATCACGGGGAGCAGGCTGATGAGGTACCAGGCCCAGCCCACGAGGAGGTAGGGGCGGCGCCTCGCCGATCGAACGGCGAGCCCGGACAGCGACGCCAGCAGCAGGGCTGCCCCCGCGACCTGCCCGAGCGACCAGCTCTGCATCGGATAGAACGCGGCCAGATCCGTGGGCCAGATCAGCTTGTCGAGGTAGCGAACATAAGAGACGAGCGCGTTGCCGAGGCGATCCGGAATCGGCACCGCGGCGAGATCCGCCACGAATTCCTCTCGCTGCTGGAACCATACGGTGACGACGCCGATTGCGGCGCAGAGCGCGAGGAGCGGAGTCTTCTCGTTCAGGATCCGCTGCGGCAGCTCGGACCGGAGTCCCCGGGTTCCGAAGCGCCCCAGCGGCCAGAAGTCGAGCAGCAGCAGGAGCAGCGGCAGGGTCATGGGCATCGGCTTGGCCAGGAGGCCCAGCCCCAGGAGGAGGCCGGTCAGCGCCAGGCGACCGGGGGAGCGGCGCTCCACGTAGGCCAGGTAGGCCCGAATCGCGAGCAGCATGAAGAACGTGCTCAGCACGTCCTTGCGCTCCGACAGCCAGGCCACCGACTCGACGTGAAGCGGGTGCACCGCGAAGAGCCCGGCGGCGAGGACGCTCGGCCCCACCTGGCCCGTCATGCGCTGGAGGAGCGCGAACAGGAGCCAGGCGTTCGCCGCGTGGAGGAGCAGGTTGGCCAGGTGGTGGGCTTCGGAGCTCAAGCCGAAGAGCTGGCAGACGAGCATGTGCGAGAGCCAGGAGAGCGGCTCCCAGCTGCCTCCTTCCGGGGTCGTGAAGGCGTAGGCGATGCCGGCGCGCGTGAGCCCCGCGGCGACGAGGGCATTCTCGCTGACGTAGGAGTCGTCGTCGAAGTTCACGAAATCGTTGCGGCGGACCCCCTCGTAGGCCACGGCGATCGCAGCGAGGAGGGCGAGGGCCGGGAGGAGCGAGCGGCTCCGCGCCATGCCCGCGATTCTACCAGTCGATTGCCGGGCCTCCGTGCGCTCCGGTAGCATGCGCCGGCGATGGGGAGTGGCAGGCAGCTCGCGGGCATCGCCCTTCTGGCCCTGCTCGTCGGCGTCGCCCGCGTCCCCGAGGCCTCCGCCCAGGGGATCGTGATCTCCGGCGCGGGACCCGTCAATCGCTCCATGGGCGGCGCCTCCGTGGCCGCGCCCCTCGACGCGAGCGGCGCCCTGCACTGGAACCCGGCCTCGATCGCGGGGCTTGCGGGCTCGGAGATGGAGCTCGGGGTCGAGCTCCTGCTGTCGCGGTCGCGCGTCTCCTCGAGCCTCGCGGCCGGCTCGCTCGGCCCCGGGATCCCTCCCGTCGCCCTGGCCGGATCCGACGAGACGGAGGGCGGCGTCTTCCCGATCCCGACATTCTCCGCAGTGTACCGCCCCGCGGAGTCGCGCTGGAGCTTCGGCCTGGGCCTCTTCTCGATCGCCGGTTTCGCCGTCGACTACCCCGCGAGCCAGACCAACCCGATCCTCACCCCGCAGCCGCCGACGGGTCTGGGCCTGGGCGCCGTCCAGGCCGAGCTCCAGATGTTCCAGCTGGTGCCGACCGTCGCCTATCAGCTCACGGACTGGCTCGCCATCGGCGCGGCCCCCACCGTGACGGCGGCGCGCCTCACCGCCGACCCGGCCTTCGTGGCCCCGCCCGACGACGCCAATGGCGACGGCTTCGCGAGCTATCCCGCGGCGACCCACACCCGCACCCACTGGGGCGCCGGCTTCCAGGTGGGCCTCTACGCGACGCTCCCGGGCGACTTCCGGCTCGGGGCGTCGCTGAAGAGCCCCCAGTGGCTCGAGACCTTCCGCTTCCGCTCCGCCGACGAGCTGGGCCGGGCCCGCGAGCTGGAGTTCGACCTCGACTACCCGCTGATCGCCTCCCTCGGGGCCTCCTACGCCGGCTTCGAGCGCTGGCTGCTGGCCCTGGATCTCCGCTACCTCGACTTCGCCCACACCGAGGGCTTCCGCGACACCGGCTTCGCTCCGACCGGAGAGGTCACCGGCCTGGGCTGGGACAGCGCCATCGCGGTGGCCGCGGGCGCCCAGTACGCCCTCTGCGAGAGGCTCTCCCTGCGGCTCGGCTACACCTACAACACCAACCCGATCGACGACTCCGTCGCGTCCTTCAACGTGGCCTCGCCCACCGTGTTCGAGCACATCCTCTACGCCGGGCTCTCGGTCCACCTGACCGAGGCCTTCCTCGTGTCGCTGGCCTACGCCCACGCCTTCGAGAACTCGGTGGCCGGACCGATCGAGAGCCCGCTGGGCGCCATCCCCGGCTCCCGCGTGGAGAGCTCGCTCGAGGTGGACTCCTGGATGCTCGGGGCCAGCGTCCGCTTCTGACGCTACGCTCGGCGCGCATGGCAGACGAGGTACCGGAGCCCCAGGCGCCGCCGCGCCATGCGCCGGCGACGCGGACGACGGCGCGCTGGAGCGTTCCGGGGCTCCCCGAGACCCCCGTGAAGCGCTGGGCTCGCCCGCTGGCCCGCTTCCTGCGCGTCGAGGCGGCCAGCGGGATCGCGCTCCTGGCCTGCACCGCCCTGGCCCTCGCAGCGGCGAACAGCCGCTTCGCCGACGCCTGGCACGCCCTCTTCCACCTGCCGGTCGCGCTGCGGGTGGGCGGGTTCGCGCTCGACTGGACGCTCCACCACTGGGTCAACGACGCCCTCATGGCGGTCTTCTTCTTCGTGGTGGGGCTCGAGATCAAGCGCGAGTTCGTGGCCGGGGAGCTCAGCGAGCCGAAGAAGGCGGCGCTGCCCATCTTCGCCGCCCTGGGCGGCATGGTCGTCCCCGCGGCGATCTATCTCTCGCTCCAGATGGGCCAGCCGGGCGAGCGCGGCTGGGGCATCCCGATGGCCACCGACATCGCGTTCGTGGTGGGCTGCATGGCCCTCCTGGGGCCCCGCGTGCCCCACGGGCTCAAGATCCTGATCCTCGCGCTGGCGATCGTCGACGACATCGGCGCGATCCTCGTGATCGCCGTGGGCTACTCGGCCGCCATCGAGCCGGGCCCGATCGCCGCCGCGGCGGTGGGGTTCGGGCTCTGCGCGCTCTTCAACCGGATCGGCGTCCGCCCGGTCGGGGTCTACGTGGGCCTCGGGGCGGGGATCTGGCTCGCCTTCGTCCTCTCGGGGCTCCACCCCACGGTGGCGGGGGTCCTGCTCGGTCTCCTCACGCCGGCCAATGCCTTCGTGAGCCCGGATCGCTTCGGCGATTCGCTGACGCGCGCGGCGGAGGAGCTGCGGGCGGCGCAGTCCCTGTCCGAGGAGGAGCGACACGATCTCGCGCGGGCGCTCGAGAGCACGGTGCGGGAGTCGGTCTCGCCCCTCGAGCGCCTGGAGCTGCTCCTGCACCCCTGGGTGGCCTTCGGGATCATGCCGCTCTTCGCGCTCGCGAACGCCGGCGTCCGCATCGACACCTCGGAGCTCCTCCACCCCGTCGAGGTCGCCGTCGCCGCCGGCCTGGTCCTCGGCAAGCCGATCGGCGTCCTCCTGGCGAGCGCCGTCACCGTGAAGCTCGGCCTGGCGCGCCTCCCGGCCGGGGTCAGCTGGCCGGTGCTGGCCGGCGGCGGCTGCCTGGCCGGCATCGGCTTCACCATGGCGCTCTTCATCGCGGGGCTGGCCCTCGAGGGTGGACTCCTCGAGGCCGCGAAGATCGGGATCCTGGCCGGATCGACGATCAGCGCCCTCCTGGGCGCGCTGCTCCTCGTGCTCTTCCTGCCGCGCGGGCCGGCGCCGGCGCCCCCGGCCGAGGGCTAGGCGCCCCCGCCCTCGCTCCCGCGCAGCGCGTCCAGCTCCGAGCGGGTGAAGATCACCGAGACGGGCGTCCCGGGGACCGCTGCCCGGATCGCCTCCATGCCCCCCTCCTCGCGGTCGACGAGGACGGCCACGTGAGCGATCCGGAGGCCCTCCTCCCGGCAGCGCTCGATGGCGCGCAGCAGCGAGCCGCCGCTCGTCACGACGTCCTCCAGCACGGCCACCGGGCTCGCCGCGCAGCCCTCGATCCACCGGCCGGTGCCGTGCTGCTTGCGCTCCTTCCGGACGCTGAACATGTCGATCGCGGGGCCCTGGCCCAGGGAGGTGCCGGCGATCGCGCTCGCGATCGGGTCCGCGCCCATGGTGAGGCCTCCCACCGACCGCGGGCTCGTTCCGGCGCGTCGGAACTCGGCGAGGAAGGCCCTCCCGACGAGCGGCATCGCCTCGGCGAAGCAGGTGGTGAGCCGGCAATCGAAGTAGACGCTGCTCGTGCGCCCCGAGGAGAGGACGAAATCGCCCTCCACGTAGGATCTCTCGACCAGGAGCTTCGCCAGCGCGCGGTTTCCGGGATCCATGCGGCGCGCAAGGTAGCGAACCCGGGCGAGGATTGACCGCGGCGCCGCGCAGGGCCATCTTCGCCGCCCATGCAGGTCGCGCGCCTCGGTCGAACCGGCCTCCGGGTGAGCCGGCTGTGCCTCGGGACGATGAACTTCGGCCCCTTCGCCAGCGAGGCCGAGAGCTTCTCGATCATGGACCGGGCGCTCGAGCTCGGCATCAATTTCTTCGACACCGCCAACGTCTATGGCTGGCGGACGGGCGAGGGGGTGACCGAGCAGATCATCGGGCACTGGTTCGCGCAGGGCGGCGGGCGGCGCGACCGGACCGTGATCGCGACCAAGGTGTACGGCAAGATGGGCGAGGGGCCGAACGACGGGCGGCTCTCGGCCTACCACATCCGGCGCGCCTGCGAGGGCAGCCTGCGCCGCCTCCAGACCGACCACATCGACCTCTACCAGATGCACCACGTCGACCGCGAGACGCCCTGGGACGAGATCTGGCAGGCGATGGAGCAGCTCGTGCGCGAGGGCAAGGTGCTCTACGTCGGCAGCAGCAACTTCGCCGGCTGGCAGATCGCGCAGGCGAACGGGGTCGCCGCGGCCCGGCACTTCCTCGGGCTCGTCTCGGAGCAGAGCCTCTACAACCTCTCCGCGCGCAGCGTCGAGCTGGAGGTGATCCCCGCCTGCCGGGCCCACGGCCTCGGCGTGATCCCGTGGAGCCCGCTGGGCGGCGGGCTCCTGGGGGGCGCGCTGGAGAAGGCGAGCCGGGGTCGGCGCGCGGCCGAGCGGCTGAGGCAGAGCGTCGAGCGCCACCGCGCGCAGCTCGAGGCCTACGAGGCCGCCTGCCAGGAGCTCGGCGCCGAGCCGGCCGCGGTCGCCCTCGCCTGGCTGCTCAAGAACCCGGCCGTCAGCGCGCCGATCATCGGGCCGCGCACGCCGGGGCAGCTCGACGAGAGCATGCGCGCCCTCGACCTCGAGCTGGAGAAGGACGCGCTCGCGCAGCTCGACCGCATCTGGCCGGGCCCCGGCGGCGAGGCACCGGAAGCCTACGCCTGGTGATGCGCGCTCCCCCGTGGCGCGAGCGCCTCCGCGTCATCATCTTCGAAGCGGATACGCCAGCCGGGAAGGCCTTCGACGTCGCCCTGCTCCTCGCCATCCTGTCCAGCGTCGTCGCCGTCATGCTCGACAGCGTGGCGGCCGTCCGCGCCGCGCACGGCCACGGTCTCGACGTCGTCGAGTGGTTCTTCACCATCCTCTTCACCGTCGAATACGCGCTGCGCCTCGCCTGCGTTCCGATTCCGTGGCGCTACGCCCGCAGCTTCTTCGGCGTGGTCGATCTCCTCGCGGTCCTGCCGACCTACCTGAGCCTGCTGCTCCCGGGGGCCGAGCACCTGATCGTGATCCGCGGACTGCGGCTCCTGCGCATCTTCCGCGTCTTCAAGCTCGGGCGCTTCCTCGGAGAGGCGAACATCCTCCGCAAGGCGCTCGCCGCCAGCCGCCACAAGATCACCGTCTTCCTCGGGACGATCGCCATCCTCGTCACGATCCTCGGGACCGCCATGTACCTGATCGAGGGCGAGGAGAACGGCTTCACGAGCATCCCGATCTCGGTCTACTGGGCGGTCGTCACCATGACGACCGTGGGATACGGGGACCTCGCGCCCCAGACGCTGGGGGGGAAGGCCCTTGCGACGATCGTGATGATCCTCGGCTACAGCATCATCGCGGTTCCCACGGGCATCGTGACCGCCGAGATCGTGGAGTCGGCCGCCGCGGCGCGGAAGGTGTCGACGCGCTGCTGCGCGCAGTGCATGGCCGAGGGCCACGACGCGGACGCGCGCTTCTGCAAGGCCTGCGGGGCCCCCCTGGAGCAGGCGGCGGCGCCCTGACCGCACCGGCGCCTCGCCCAGCGCACCCGCGCGTGCGCGCGGTGGGCCCTCCAGGATTCGAACCTGGGCACCTCCGGTTATGAGCCGGTTGCTCTGACCGCTGAGCTAAGGGCCCGCAGAAGCCCAATGTACTGAAACCGCGCGGCTTTCCGAAATCTCGGCCCCGCGCGCCAGAGCCGGGCTCGCCGGCGGCTCGCTCCCCCCGCCCACCTCGCGCCGTGACGGGCGCGAGGCTCATGCCCACCGATCCGTGAAACTCCTGCGGCCTCAAGGGATTTCGAACCTCTCCCGGCTCCCGTCGAACCCGTCGCATTTGACTTCCCGTGCCAGCGCCCGCGTGGGATCATGGGCGCTGGGTGACGGCGGATCGCCGTCGCTCCAGAGGGGAGGCGTCGCGCCGTTCCTCTCCGGAAGGTGTCCGCACACCTTGGGGAAGAGACCAATCGAGGGGCCATCATGAAGTTTCGTTTCTTGCCTGCCCTGCTGATGCTGGTGGCACTCTCCCCACGAGTCCAGGGCCAGGAAGTGGCGACGGACACAGCCCAGATCCTGGTTCCGGGGCCGGCCGCATCGCTCGTCCACCGGGCGCCACAGCCGGACTTCAAGCCGAGCGCAACCTATCGGTGGCTGGAGTTCCTGCTGGAAGCTTCCGGCCGCGAAGTCGATCGGAACCGCCCGCGTCCGACGATCCTGTCGCGCACGATGGCGATCGTGCTGACGGCGATGTACGACGCCTGGGCGGCCTACGACGAGAGGGCGAGTGGCACGCGATTTCACGACAGGCTGCGCCGGCCGGCCAAGGAGCGCACGCAGGCCAACAAGGAAAGGGCCATCGCCTACGCAGCCTACCGCTCGCTGCTGTTCGTGTATGCCGAAGACGCCGAATGGATCCGCGAGCAGTTCCGGAAGAAGGGATTCGATCCGGACAACAACGCGACCGACACCGGGTCACCGGAAGGCATCGGGAACGTCGCTGCCAATGCCGTCATCGAGTACCGCGGCCATGATGGCGCCAACCAGCTCGGCGACGAGCCCGGCGGCGATGGCAAGCCGTATTCGGACTACACCGGCTATCAACCCAAGAACACACCGGACAAGATCGTTGACCCCACGTCGTGGCTACCGATCCCGTTTTCGGACGGGAGGGGTGGGACGTTCTCGCCTGGATTCCTGACGCCGCACTGGTACAAGGTGCGGCCCTTCGCACTCGAGCGCGGCGATCAATTTCGTTCGCCACCGCCGCCGAAATACGACTCCGAGCAGCTGAAAAGGGAGGTTGAGGAAGCCATTCGGGTCAATGCCAATCTCACGCTCGAACAGAAGGCGATCGTCGAATTCATGCGCGACGGACCGCGCTCGACCGGGCAGTCGGGCCACTGGCTCCAGTTCGCCCAGGACGTCTCGCGGCGCGACCACTACGACCTCGATCAGGATATCAAGCTGTTCTTCTCGGTCGCAAACATCGTATTCGATGCTTTCATCGCGTCGTGGGACGCGAAGCGGTACTACGACACGAGCCGGCCGTATTGGTGGGTCCGCATCTCTCACAGGGGCGAAATGGTCGACGGCTGGCTCGGCCCCGGGAGGGGCTCCGGAAGCGTTCGGGCCGAGGACTGGCACCCGTATTCACCTGCCGCGTTCGTGACGCCGCCGTTCCCCGGCTACACGTCGGGCCATGCTACGGCCAGCGGCGCGGCCAGCCGCATCCTCGAGCTGTTCACCGGCAGCGACCGTTACGGGGCCGTAGCCATCCAGCAGGTCGGATATCTCACCGAACCCGAATTCCCGACCGCGAGGATGCAGGCGCGGAACGGCAAGCCGGCGACCGATGGGCCGGAGTCGAAGGAGATCCACCTGATGCTGACTTCCTTCACGGCCACCGCCGAGATGGCGGCCGTGTCGCGGCTCTGGGGCGGGTATCACATCCGCTGCGACAACGAGGAGGGCCTCATCCTGGGCCGCCTCGTGGCAATGTACAGCTGGCCGAAGTACCAGGCCTATTTCAATGGTACGTACGGTAAGACCTAGCCCCGGGCGGCGAGGGTACCGCCCTCAACGCCAGTGCGAGAGGTCGCGGCCCAGGAGGGCCGAGAGCTTCTCGATGTCGGGGGCGAGGGCGCTGCGGACCCGCTCGCGCAGCTCGGGGTCGAGGGCGGGGGCGCGGACCGGGGTCGTGTTCCAGCGCAGGAGCTGGCGGCGCAGGCGGCGCGCCCAGTCGCCGCGCCGGCGGGCGGACCGGCTGGCGCGCACGCCCGCCGCCGCCACGGGCGCCGGCGGGCGGTAGAGGAGCTCCTGGAGCCAGCGCTGGCGGTAGCTGCGGCTGGGCTGCTTGCGCGGCCAGCGCTCGCGGCCATCGAGCTCGAGGCCGAGGAAGCGGAGCACCTGCTCGTAGACCTTGCGCGGGTCCTCCGCGAAGTCCTCGTACAGGAGGACGAGGCAGTGCTCGCGGGGCGCGATCCGGTAGAGCTCCTCGATCCGGGCCCCGAAGCTCGCCACCTCGGCGTACTGGAGCAGCCGCGGATCGCGACAGCGCGCCGGGAGCTCCTCCCCGCGCGCGCGCGCCGCCTGGAGCGACCAGGCGGCGCGGAGGTCGGGGGCTTCCTCCTCGAGCACGAAGAGCAGGCGCAGGTGGTAGGAGGGGAGCATCTCGTAGGGGCTTCGCAGGAGCGCGATGAAGCGCGCCTCGGGGTTGAGCCGCGCGATGTTCGCCAGGGCGACGCTGGAGTAGAGGGTCGAGACGGAGCCCTCGCCGGTCCGCTCGTGTTGCGGCCCGCGGTGGGGGAAGAAGCGCGCCAGGTAGCCGGACTCGAGATCCGGGTCCGGCGGCTCGGGGGCGAGCCGGGTGAAGTAGTGCGGCTCCTTGGGCCGCGAGAAGCAGATCTTCGGGTGCTTCGAGAGGTAGCGGCAGAGCGAGGTGGTGCCGCAGCGCGGCGCGCCGATCACGAAGAAGTCGGGAAAGGAGCTCCGCCTCATCATTCCTCCACGGTCCTCTTCCCGAGCGCCTCGTCCACGAAGGGCCTCCCCTCCCGGTAGAGCGAGAGCGCGTGGCGCAGCGACCGGGCGACGGCCGGGGCGCCCTGGGCCTCCGCCAGCTCGAGGGCCCGCTGGGCGGTGCGCACGGCCTCCGCGAAGCGACCCGCGGCCGCATAGCTGGCCGCGAGAGTATGCAGGAAAGCGGGGCTCTCACCGCGGGAATTCCAGCTGGCGCGCTCGGCCAGGCGCACGGCCTCCAGGGGGGAGCGCAGCGCCGGGTCCGGCGCGGTGGCGAGGAGCCAGGCCAGGTTGTTGGCCGCGGGCAGAAGGTCGGGATCGAGCCGCAGGGCCTCCCGGCCGCTGCGAAGGGCCCCCTCCAGGTCGCCCAGGGCGAGCTGCGCCACGGCCAGGTCGGCGCGCAGGCCGGCGCTCCGGGGCTCCGCCGCCACGGCGATCTCGAGCTCGCGGCGCGCCGCCGCGAAGCTCCGCACCTCGAGCAGCTGCCCCGCCAGCTCGATCCGCGCCCGCTGGTCGCCCGGCGACCCGCCCCGGAGCGCGGAGCGGTAGTGGCGGATGGCCTCCTCCGGGCGGCCCTCGTCGGCGTGGAGCCGCGCCAGCTCCAGGTGGGTCTCCGCGTAGTCGGGCTTGAGGAAGAGGCTCTGCTGGTAGCGGCGCAGGGCCGCCTCGGGGTCCCCGTCGCGCGCGTCCTCGTCGCCCAGCACCTTGTAGGCGAGGTAGTTTCCCACCGTCACCGCGGCGGCGTGCTCGAAGAGCGCGCGCGTATCGCGCCAGTGGCCGAGCTGGACGTGGGTGGCGGCGGCCAGCGCCGCCAGGCAGAGGGCCCCGAAGGCGGCCAGCGCGCGCCGGCTCCGCGGCCCGCGCGCGACCAGGTCGCAGGCGCCCCAGGCCACCGCGATCGCGATTCCCACCTGGGGCAGGTAGGTGTAGCGGTCCGCGCGCGCCTGGAGCCCCACCTGCACGAGCCCGCTCACGGGAACCAGCATCCCCAGGTACCAGAGCCAGCCCACGAGCAGGTAGCCGCGCGAGCGCGCCAGCGCGAGCGCCGCGGCGCTGATCCCGAGGACGAGCGCCAGCTCGGCCGCCGTCTGGCCGGCGCTCCCGATCGAGGCCGGGTACGGGTAGAAGACCGCGAGCCCGGTGGGCCAGAAGGTCTGGCCCAGGTAGGCTGCGGTCGCGTGGAGGGCGTTCTGCGCCCGCGTCGCGAGGGGCGGGGGACTGCCGGGCATCGCGCCCTGGCCGCTCTGGACCAGGTAGGTGACCGCGGCCGCGGCGGCGGCGAGGGCCAGGAGCGGGAGCTTCTCGAGCAGGCAGCGGCGCACCTCGCCGCGGCGCAGCCGGCCCAGCGGCCAGAAGTCCAGCAGGAGCAGCGCGAAGGGGACCGTCACGAGCATCGGCTTGGCCAGCAGTCCGAGGGCCAGGGCCACGGCCGCCAGGGCAAGGCGCGCCCGGGAGCCCGGGCGCTCCGCGTAGCGAGCCCAGGCGAGCAGCGTCAGCGCGAAGAAGACCGCCGAGAGCACGTCCTTGCGCTCGGAGGCCCAGGCCACCGACTCCACGTGGAGCGGGTGGAGGGCGAAGACTCCGGCCGCGAAGGCGCTGCGCCAGAGGGCGCCCGTCAGGCGCTCGAGGGCCGCGAAGAGGAGCGCGGCCGCCAGGGTGTGGAGCGCCGCGTTGGTGAGGAGATAGCCGCGGGCGTCGAGCCCGTAGAGGGCGTAATCGATCTGGTAGGAGATCGAGGTGACGGGGATCCAGTTGGTGAGCCGGGGCGTGGTGAGGGCGCGCCATAGGCTCGCCGCGCCGAGCCCCTCCCGCAGGGCCGGGTTCTCGACGATGTAGTAGTCGTCGTCGTAGTGCAGGAAGTCGTGCTCGCGCACCTGCTGGTAGACGGCGAGCGTGGCCGCGGCGAGTGCGAGGGCGATGAGCGTTCGCGCGGGCACGGGGGGAGAGCCTAGCCGCCGCCCGCGCGCCCGCCGCACGCCCCGCGCGCCCTTTCGTGGAGCGGGCGGGCGCGCCCTTGTTATCATGCGGCCATGCCGGACGGGAGCCAGTGCGTCGCGGTGATCGGGGGCGCCGTCGCCGGCGCCGAGGTCGCGGGGACCCTCGCCGAGCGCGGCGCCCGGGTCGTGGTCTTCGAGCAGAACCCGCGCCCCTACGGGAAGATCGAGGACGGCCTTCCCCGCTGGCACGTGGCCCTGCGGCGCAAGGAGTACGAGACGATCGGGAGTCGGCTCTCGCTCCCGGGCGTCCACTACGTGCCGAACACCCGGATCGGGAAGGACCTGGACTTCCACGAGCTCGTCGAGGCCTGGGGCTTCAGCGCCGTGGTCCTGGCCTGCGGCGCCTGGCGCGACCGCCCGCTCCCGGTGGAGGGCGCCGACGAGTACGTCGGGCGCGGCCTGGTCTACCAGAATCCCTTCATCCTCTGGTTCAACCACGCGGGCGAGGCCGGCTACGCGGGGACCCGCTACGTGCCGGAGGACGGGACCATCGTGGTGGGCGGCGGGCTCGCCTCGATCGACGTGGTGAAGGCCCTCATGATCGAGACCACGCGGGCCCGGCTGCGCGAGCGCGGCATCGAGGTCGGGATGGTGGAGCTCGAGGTGAAGGGCATCCCGAAGCAGCTCAAGGCCCACGGCCTCGCCTGGGAGGACCTGGGCCTCGAGGGCTGCACGCTCTTCTACCGGCGCCGCGCCGAGGACATGCCCCTCGTGGAGATCCCCGAGGACGCGACTCCGGAGCGGGCGGAGAAGGTGCTCCGCAGCCGCGAGAAGCTCCTGGCGAAGGCGATGGAGAAGTACCTCTTCCAGGTGGAGACGCTGTGCGCGCCGGAGGCCCTCGTCGTCGAGGACGGGCGCCTGGTGGGCCTGCGCTTCCGCCGCACCCGCCTGGAGGGCGGCCGGCTCGTGGCCACCGACGAGGTCTTCGAGCGGCGTGGGAGCACCGTGGTGAGCTCGATCGGGAGCATCCCGGAGCCGATCCCCGGCATCGCCATGCGGGGCGAGCTCTTCGCCTTCACGGACTTCGAGCTCGGGCGCCTCGACGCCTGGCCCACCGTCTTCTCGGCGGGCAACGTCGTGACGGGCAAGGGCAACATCGTGGCGTCGCGAAAGCACGCCCGCGAGATCGGCGCGGCGGTGGCGGCGGCCTTCCTGGGCGTGGGCCCCGCCGGCCACGCCGGCGAGGAGGCCCTCGGCGAGCTCGCCCACGAGCGGGCGCGAGAGGCGGCGGAGGGCATCGCCTCCCGGGTCGCGGCGCTCCCGGCGCTGGCGCCGGGGGACCTGGCGGCGCTGCTGGCGCGGGTGGGCGAGCGGCAGCGCGCGGTGGGCTACGACGGCGACTACGCGGCCTGGATCCGGCGCGTGACCCCGCCGGACCTGGAGTAGGACCCGGCCCCCCCGCGGACTCCGCTCGCCTGCGGCTCGCTGCGCGCCCTTCGGGCTCTCCCTGCGGACTCCGCTCGCCTGCGGCTCGCTGCGCGCCCTTCGGGCTCTCCCCGGGGACTCCGCTCGCCTGCGGCTCGCTGCGCGCCCTTCGGGCTCTCCCTGCGGACTCCGCTCGCCTGCGGCTCGCTGCGCGCCCTTCGGGCTCTCCCCGCGGACTCCGCTCGCCTGCGGCTCGCTGCGCGCCCTTCGGGCTTGCTCAGCCTTCCAGGAAGTTCTTGAGCAGCCGGCTGCGGCTCGGGTGGCGCAGCTTGCGCAGCGCCTTGGCCTCGATCTGCCGGATCCGCTCGCGCGTCACGTCGAAGTCCTGGCCCACCTCCTCGAGGGTGTGGTTGGCGCGCTCGCCGATGCCGAAGCGCATCTTCAGCACCTGCTCCTCGCGGGGCGAGAGCGTCGAGAGCACCTTGAGCGTGTTCTCCGCCAGGTTGCTGCTGAGGACCGACTCCTGGGGCGACTCGGCGCCCTTGTCCTCGATGAAGTCGCCCAGGTGGCTGTCCTCCTCCTCCCCCACCGGCGTCTCGAGGCTGATGGGCTCCTTGGCGATCTTCAGGACCATGCGCACCTTCTCCACCGGGAGCTCCATCTGCTCGGACAGCTCCTCGGGGGTGGGCTCGCGGCCCAGCATCTGCACCAGGAAGCGGGAGGCCCGCACCAGCTTGTTGATGGTCTCGATCATGTGCACGGGAATCCGGATGGTGCGGGCCTGGTCCGCGATGGCCCGCGTGATCGCCTGCCGGATCCACCAGGTGGCATAGGTCGAGAACTTGTAGCCCCGCTGGTACTCGAACTTGTCGACGGCCTTCATGAGCCCGATGTTGCCCTCCTGGATCAGGTCCAGGAACTGGAGGCCCCGGTTCGTGTACTTCTTGGCGATCGAGACCACGAGCCGGAGGTTCGCCTCCACGAGCTCGCTCTTGGCCTGGCGCGTGCGCTCCTCGGCCTCCGCGAGGCGCTCGAGCGACGCGATCACCTCCGCGCGCATCATCTTCGTCTCGGACTCGATCCGGCGGATCGCCTTGTCGATCTCCTCGCAGCGGCCCGCGGCGTCGCGGATGCGGTCCGGGTCCCCGCCGAGCTGCTCGAGCGCCTCCCGGCCGCGCTGGCTGCGGCGCGCGGCGAGCACGGCCAGGCCGCGGAACTCGGCGGCGCGCACCGAGAAGGGCGCGGCCACGCGGCTCGCCCGGGCGCCGTGGCGCCGGAGCTCGGACCCCACCTCCTTGAGCTTCTCGGTGATCTCGTGGATGCGCGAGCGGGCGAACCGGACGGTGCGCAGCTGGGCCAGCATCTCGCGGTAGAGCGCGGTGATGTCGGCCCCCAGGCGCTCCCGGGCCTCCTCGCCGGTGCGGGAGTTCGCGATGGAGGCGAGCTTCCTGGTCACCTCCAGGTCCATGCGGCGGATCCGGCTCAGCACGACGAAGAAGTCGTGGCGCCGCTCCTCCGGCGCGCGGGCCGCCTCGGGATCGTCGATCCCGTCGAGCACCGACTTGAGCTCGACCTCGTTGCGCTTGAGCTGCTCCGCGAGGCGCATCACCTCGCGGATCCCGAAGGGCGTGCCGAGCACGGAGAGCTCCTGGTCGTGCACGCCGGCCTCGATGCGCTTGGCGATCTCGACCTCGCCCTCGCGGGTGAGCAGCGACACCTGTCCCATCTCGCGCAGGTAGACGCGCACCGGGTCGTTGGTGGGGCCCTCGGCGGAGGCGCCCGCGCGCGCGCCCGAGCGCTTGACCCGCTCCGCGCCCCGCTTGGCCGAGCGCACCAGGGGGATGCCCTGCTCCCCGAAGAGGGCCTTCACCTCGGCCAGGCGATCCGCGTCGAAGAGCGCGGGCGAGAGCACGCCCTTCACGTCTTCGACGGTGAGGTAGCCCTGCCGCTTGCCCTGGCTCACGAGCTCGTGGACGACCTCGAGCTCGCCCACCGGCGCGCCGGCGCGCCCGTTCCGGCCGTCGCCCGGCGGCGGCCCCTCGTCCCCGCTGGGGGCGGCGGCGTGGCCGTTCCCGCGCCGGGGGCCGGAGGCGGAGGCCGCCTTCGGCTGGGCGGGCGAGCCGGGGGCGTGGTCCGGGGATCTGGGGGCGCTGGGGGGCATCGGGGGGGGGCTCCTTGTGGGTCCGGCTCGGGCCTGGGCCTCAGCTGGGCGATTCCGCCGGTGGCTGGAATCGCAGCCTCTGCTTCTCGCGCAGCAACTCGGCAACGTCCGCGCCGGGGTCGCGCAGACGGGCCGTGAGCTCGTGCTGTTTCAGGCTGGCGCTGTGGCGCTCGAGCCAGCGCAGGACGTCGTCGCGGGTGCGCGCGGCGGCCGGCGCGTCGATCTCGTGCTCGGAGGCGGCGAGCTCGCGCAGCTGTGCCGCCGCCTCCGGGTCGAGGGCCCCGGCCACGGCCTCGAGCCAGGCGGCCGGACCCGCGCCGGGCGCCTCGACGAGGGCGCGCGCGACGCGCACCAGGGGATGGCCGGGAAGCGCCGCCTCCACGAGGGCGGGCAGCTCGGGCGGGAGGCCCTCCAGGAGCTCCGGCCGGTCCAGGAGGCAGCGCAGCAGGAGCCCCACCTTGCGCTCCTCGGGCCGCCGGCGGCGGGGCGCCACCCGCAGCACCTCCCCGGCGTCGCGGCCGCTGGCCGCGGCGCGCAGGGCCGCCTCCACGAGTCTCGGCTCGGTGCCCGCGGCCACGGCGAGCCGCGTCGCGAACTCGCCCCGCTCGACGGGAGAGACCACGAGGCGCAGGAGCGGAACCACCGCCGCCACCGCATCGGCCTTCTCGAAGGGCGTGGCGACGCCCCGCGCGGTCGCGCGCCGGATCGCGAATTCGAGGGCCGGCGGCGCCGCCTCGACCCGCGCCCGGAGCGCGGCGGCGCCTTCGCCGGCCAGCAGGGTATCCGGGTCCTCCGCCGGGGGGAGGAGCGCCGCGCGCACGCGCAGGCCCGCCGGGAGCAGCACCTCGAGGGCGCGCTCCACGGCGCGCTGCCCCGCCTCGTCCCCGTCGAAGCACAGCACCACCTCGCGGACGCGGCGGCGCAGGCCGCGGGCGTGCTCGGGGGTGAGCGCGGTACCGCAGGTGGCGAGCACCTCGCCGAGCCCCGCGCGGCGCAACGCGAGCAGGTCGAAGTAGCCCTCGACGACCACCGCCCGCTCGCCCCGGCGCATGGGCTCGAGGGCGGCGGGGAAGCCGAAGAAGGACTCGCGCTTGCGGAAGATCGGGCTCTCGGTCGAGTTCAGGTACTTGGGCTCCTGCCCCGGCGCCAGCGCGCGCCCGCCGAAGCCGACCACGCGGCCCCGGACGTCGCGGATCGGGAAGGTCACCCGGCCGCGCAGCAGGTCGTAGTGGCCTCCGGAGCTGCGCGCGGCCAGGAGCCCGGCGCGCAGGCCGAGCTCCGGCTCGATCCCCCGGGCGCGCAGGGCCCGCACCAGGGTGTCCCAGGCGGGCGGCGCGTAGCCCACGCCGAAGCCCTCGATCAGGGCCGCGTCGAGACCGCGGCGCGCGAGGTAGTCGGCGCCGGGGTTGCCGCGGGCACCCAGCGCCTCCCGGTAGCACGCCTGGGCCACCTCGGCGGCCTCGAACAGCCGCTCCGCCTGCCCGCGCTCGCCGGAGACCGCCTCCGGGATCTCGACGCCGTTCTCCCGGGCCAGCGCGCGCACCGCCTCCGGGAAGGTCAGGCCCTCGAGCTTCATCAGGAAGGTGAAGGCGTTGCCCCCTTCCTGGCAGCCGAAGCAGTGGTAGGAGCCCCGCTCGGGGCTCACGCTGAAAGAGGGGGTCTTCTCGTCGTGGAAGGGGCACAGGCCCTTGTAGCTGCGACCGGCTCTGCGGAGGCCCACGTAACGTCCGATGAGGTCGACGATGTCGACCCGGTCGCGGAGACGCTCGACGATCTGGTCGGGGATCCGGCCCAAAGACTTGCCCCCGCGCCGATCAGCGCGCCATCCGTCTCATCTTCTTGAGGGCGCGCTTGCGAGCCGCGGCCGCCTTCTTCTTCTTGCGGACGCTCGGCTTGTCGTAGAACTCGCGGCGCTTCAGCTCGCTCAGGATCCCGGCCTTCTCGCACTGCTTCTTGAAGCGCTTCATCGCGATCTCGAAGGGCTCGTTCTCGCGGACCTTGATGATCGGCATGCGCTCTACGGGTTCTCCCCGAGACAAGGGGTCGCAGCGGCGGCGCCCGCGATCCGCTGAGTAGTGGTGGCTGCCCCCCCCCGGTGTCGAAATCCGTCACCGGGGCCGGAATTCGCTCCGCCGGCAGCGGGAGCGCCGGGAGGATTGCGCCAGAGAGGCAAAAGTGCTTGTAACACGCTGACTTTGGCTCACCGATCCAGGTGTCGTAGGACGCTAGCGCAGGGCCTGCCAGGCATCAACCGATGGTTTGCGCAGCGGGATGCCGAGCGCCAACAGGCGCTCCTTGACCTCGGGGACGGAAGTCTCCTTGAAGTGAAAGATGGAGGCCGCCAGGGCCGCCTGGGCGTGGCCCCCTGCGGGCCCGTCGCCCAGGGCCAGCGCCAGGTCCTCCGCGCTGCCGCCCCCCCCGGAGGCGATCACGGGAACCGACACCGCCGCGGCCACGGCGCGCAGCAGAGGGAGGTCGTAGCCGCTGCGGGTGCCGTCGCGATCCATGCTGGTCACGAGCAGCTCCCCGGCGCCGGCGCCGGCCATGCGCGCCGCCCACCCGATGGCGTCGATCCCGGTCGGCCGGCGCCCGCCATGGGTGCAGATCTCGAAGGCGTCCCCGGAGCCGGGGCGCCGGCGCACGTCGAGGGCCACCACCAAGTTGGCGCTCCCGATCCGCACGGCCGCCTCTCCCACCAGGTCGGGATCCTCGACCGCCGCCGTCATGATCGAGACCTTGTCGGCGCCGGCGTTCAGGAGATCGCGCACGTCCTGGAGCGAGCGCACTCCCCCGCCCACCGTGAGGGGCATGAAGACCGTCTCCGCCGTGCGCGTGACCACGTCGAGCAGGATCCCGCGCCCCTCGTGGCTGGCCGTGATGTCGAGGAAGGTGATCTCGTCGGCCTCCTGGGCGTCGTAGAGCCGGGCCACCTCCACCGGATCGCCCGCGTCCACGTGGTCCACGTAGCGGACGCCCTTCACGACGCGGCCCTTGTCCACGTCGAGGCAGGGGATGATGCGCTTCAGGAGCAAGCGAGCCGCTCCAGAGCGCGCCCGAGGTCCACGGCCCCGGTGTAGAGGGCGCGGCCCACGATGGCGCCGGCCAGACCCCGGTCCGAAAGGGCCGCCGCGCGCACCAGATCCTCCAGGGAGGCGATCCCGCCCGAGAGGATCACGGGGATCGCGACGGCCGCGGCCAGCTCCAGCGCAGCCTCCAGGTTGGGCCCCGAGAGCACGCCATCGCGGGCGATGTCGGTGTAGACGAGCGCCGCGACGCCGGCATCCTCGAAGCGACGGGCGAGCTCCACGGCGCCCGCCTCGCTGGTCTCGGTCCAGCCCTGCACGGCGACCCGGCCCGCGCGGGCGTCGATTCCCACGGCGATCCGGCCCGGGTGGCGGGCGGCGGCCTCCCGCACGAGGGCCGGGTCGCGCAGGGCGGCCGTCCCGAGCACCGCCCGCTCCACCCCGGCCTCGAAGACCGCCTCGACGGCCGCGAGGCTGCGCAGCCCTCCCCCGAGCTGCACGGCGATCCCGGGGCAACGGGCCAGGATCCGGCCCACGGCCCAGGCATTGCCCGGCTGGCCGCTGCGGGCGCCGTCCAGGTCCACCACGTGGAGCCGGCGGATGGCGTGGCGGGCGAAGCCCGCCGCGACGGCGGCGGGATCCTCGCCGTAGACGGTGGCCTCCTCGTAGCGGCCCTGGGAGAGCCGGACGCAGCGGCCGCCCAGGAGGTCGATGGCGGGGATCAGCTCGAAGCCGGACACGGGCCGCGCCTCCGCCGCTACCGGCGCGCGGCCAGGGCCAGCGCGACCTCGCCCGCCCCCCAGCGCGCCAGCTCGGCGGCGCTGAGCCAGCGCGTGCCGCCGCCGGGGTAGCGGCGCGCATTGAAGAGGTTCTCCGAGAGGGCCTGCTGGGTCTCGTCGAAGCGCGAGGTCCAGAGGCGGAAGCCCGTGGGCGCCTCGTGCAGGCTCACCTCGAAGGCCACGCTGGCGGGCCGCAGGGCGCCCAGGGCCTCGCCCTCCCGCTCCCGGTAGCGGAGCACCGAGCCCGAGACCAGCGAGCTGGCCCCGAAGGCCTCGGCGGCGATCCGGGCCGCCTGCTGCGGGTCGCGCACCGGGACCCCGCCGGAGGCCTCGCCCAGGACCTGGTCCAGGTCGCTGGCCGGCACGACCGGGATGCCCCGGGAGGCCAGCGCGTCACTCACGAAGCCGGTCACCAGGGCGGCGACCTGCTCCGGCGGGAGCGCGGAGGCGGGGCCCGCGCCGACCTGGCCGGGCCGCGCCGCGAAGGGCAGGACGGCCACCCGCCGCAGCGCCCCCTGGCCCTGGGCGAAGCTGCGCTGCTGGAGCGGGGGCGCCGGGCGCGGGATCTCGGAGCGGAGCTCGCTGCAGGCGGCCAGCGCCACGGCCAGGAGCGCCCCCAGGAGCCGGGCGGCGGCTAGCGGCACGCCGCCACCCAGCCCGCGAAGGCGTCGAGCAGGCGCCGGCCGGCGGCCTGGCTCTTCTCCGGGTGGAACTGCACGGCGAAGAGCCGCTCCGTCGCGACCGCCGAGGCGAACTCCCCGCCGTAGTCGGTGACGCCGGTGGTCGCAGCGGACCCCGCCGGCACCGCCCGGTAGGCGTGCACGAAGTAGAAGACGTCCTCGGCGGGGAGCTTCTCCAGCATCGGGTGGCGGCCCTGGAAGCGCACCGCGTTCCAGCCGATGTGGGGGACGCGCAGGGTCCGGCCCGCCGCGTCCCGCGCCGGGAAGCGCTCCACCCGCCCGGGCAGGAGTCCCAGCCCCGCGTGGACCCCGTCCTCGTCCCCCTCCTCGAAGAGCAGCTGGAGCCCCAGGCAGATGCCGAGGTAGGGCCGCTCCGCGGCGAGGGCGTCCCGGAGGGCGTCGTCGAGGCCCTTCTCGCGCAGGCTCGCCAGCGCCGGGGCGAAGGCGCCCACGCCGGGCAGCACGACCCCGTCCGCCGCGCGCAGCGCCGCCGGGTCGCCCGTGACCTCCGGCTCGAGCCCGGAGCGCGAGAGCGCGCGGGCGACGCTCCGGAGATTGCCGGCGCCGTAGTCGACGACCGCGATGCGGGGGGGCCTCGCCATGGGGGGTCTCGGATCCTAGAGCGCGCCCTTCACCGTCGGCAGCCCCTTCACGCGCGGGTCGCGTTCGAGCGCCGCGCGCAGGGCGCGCGCCGTGCCCTTGAAGATCGCCTCCACCACGTGGTGCGGGTTCCGGCCGTAGCGGAGCTCCACGTGCAGGTCGATGCCGGCGTTGTGGGCGAAGGCGTACAGGAAATCCTCGGTCAGCGCGGCATCGAAGTTCCCGATGCGCCCGCTCGCGAGCTCCACGCGGTACACCAGATAGGGTCGGTTCGAGACGTCCACCGCGACCTCGACCTTGGCCTCGGACATGGGGAGGGCGCAGGACCCGTAGCGGCGGATCCCCTCGGCGCTGCCCAGGGCCTCGCGCAGGGCCTGGCCCAGCGCGATCCCCACGTCCTCCACCGTGTGGTGCAGGTCGACCTGGAGGTCGCCCTTCGCGGCGATCCGCAGGTCGAAGCAGCCGTGCTTGGCGAAGGACTCCAGCATGTGGTCGAGGAACGGGATGCCGGTCGAGACGCGGTACTCCCCGGACCCGTCCAGGTCGATCTCCACGTGGACGTCGGTCTCGCGCGTCTTGCGCGCGAGGCTCGCCGAGCGGGACGCGCCGCTCACAGCTCGAGCTCCGCCTCGCGCGCCGCCTCCCGCTCGCGCCGCGCGCGCCGGATCTTCTGAAGGCGCAGGTCCACGGACCTGCGGTGGCCCGTGAGCCCCTCCAGGTCGGCCAATCGCATCACGTCCATGCCCAGCTCCCGCAGCTTCGGCGGCTCGAAGCGAACCACGCTGGTGCGCTTCAGGAAGTCGTGGACGCCGAGCGGCGAGAAGAAACGCGCGGTTCCGCCGGTCGGCAGCACGTGGTTGGGGCCCGCCAGGTAGTCCCCCACCGCCACGGGAGTGTAGTGCCCCACGAAGATCGCGCCCGCGTTCTTCACGTTCTTGAGCTGGGCATCGGCGTCCTCCAGGGCCAGGACCAGGTGCTCCGGGGCGTAGCGGTTGGCGAGCTCCAGGCACTCGGCCAGGTCCCGGGCCACCACCAGGGCGCCCCGGGAGGCCAGGGCCTTCTTGGCGATCCGCCCGCGCTCGAGGCTCTTCAGCTGCTTCCCGATCTGGTCGTGGACGCGCTGGGCCAGCACCTTCTGCGCCGTGATCAGGACCGCGCAGGCGTGCTCGTCGTGCTCCGCCTGGGAGATCAGGTCCGCCGCCACCCAGGAGGGCGTGGCGCTCCGGTCCGCCACCACCAGCACCTCGGTGGGCCCGGCCTCGCTGTCGATGGCGACCTCGCCAAAGACCAGGCGCTTGGCCGTCGCCACCCAGACGTTGCCGGGGCCCACGATCTTGTCGACGCGCGGCACCGACTCGGTGCCGAAGGCCAGGGCGCCGATGGCATGCGCGCCGCCCATCTTGAAGACGCGGTGCACGCCGGCCACCCGGGCCGCCATCAGCACCTCCGGGCGCACGCTCCCGTCGGGGCCCGGCGGGGTGGCCATCAGGATCTCCGGCACCTCCACCACGGAGGCCGGCACGGCGTTCATGATGACGCTCGAGGGATAGACCGCCTTGCCGCCGGGCACGTAGATCCCGACCCGCTCCAGGGGGCGCACGCGCTGCCCGAAGAGCCCGCCGCCCTCCTCGCGCACCTCCCAGCTCGAGGGGATGCGCTTGCGGTGGAACTCGCGCACGCGCATGGCCGCCTTGCCCAGCGCGGCGCGGTCCGCGGGGTCGACGAGCTCGACGGCGGCGTCCCACTCCTCGCGGCCCACCTCCAGCACCTCGACGTCGGCCTCGTCGAACTCCCGCACGCAGGCCCTGAGCTCCGCGTCGCCGCCCTTGCGCACGCGCGCCAGGATCTCTCGCACCCCTCGCTCGACCTCGCCCCCCTCGAAGGTGCGGCGCTGGATCAGCCGGTGGAAGGCCGTCTCGAAGCCGGCATCTCTCGTGTTCAGGATGGGGAGGATTCCCTTTGCGGTGGAACGGCTCGCCATGGTCACCCCTCTTCGCGTCGGATCGCCGCGCCCAGGCTTCCGAGCTTCCTCTCGATGCGCTCGTAGCCACGATCGATGTGGTAGACGCGGTTCACCACCGTCTCGCCCTCGGCGGCCAGGGCCGCTACCAGGAGGCCCGCGGAAGCGCGCAGGTCCGTGGCCATCACCGGCGCGCCCATCAGCCGTGCGACGCCGTGCAGGTGCGCCGAGCGGCCCGCGAGCTCGATCTGCGCGCCCAGGCGCTGGAGCTCGGGAACGTGCATGAAGCGGTTCTCGAACACGCGCTCCTCGACCACGCTCGAGCCCTCGGCCACGCAGAGCAGCGCCATGAGCTGGGCCTGCATGTCGGTCGGGAAGCCGGGAAAGGGCGCCGTGACCACGCGGGTGGCCCGGAGCCGGCCCTCGACGCGGGCCCGCACGCTCCCGGGCTCCGCCTCCACCTCCGCCCCCACCTCGCGCAGCTTCTCGAGCGTCGCCTCGAGGAGCGAGGGGTCGACCCCGAGGACGCGCACGTCGCCGCCGGTGATCACGCCCGCCGCCAGCAGCGTCCCGGCCTCGATGCGATCGCCGGAGACGCGGTGGCGCATGGCTCGCAGCCGAGGGACGCCGCGCACGACGATCCGGTCGCTCCCGGCGCCGCGGATCTCCGCGCCGGCGCGGCTCAGGAAGTCGGCCAGCTCCACCACCTCGGGCTCCCGCGCCGAGTTCTCGAGCACGGTCTCGCCGCGGGCGAGCACCGCGGCCATCAGCACGTTCTGGGTCCCGTTCACGGTGGTGAGGTCGAAGGCCAGGCGGCCGCCGGCCAGGCGCTCCGCACGGGCCTCCACGTAGCCGTGGTCGAGCCGGACCTTGGCGCCGAGGGCCTCGAAGCCCTTCACGTGCTGGTCCACCGGGCGCACGCCGATGGCGCAGCCCCCGGGCTCCGAGACCCGCGCACTGCCGAAGCGCGCGAGCAGCGGGCCCAGCACCAGGAAGGAGGCCCGCATCTTGCGCACCAGGTCGTAGGGCGCCTCGAAGCGCGAGACGCCGGAGGGGTCGATGCGCACGCCGGCCGGGTCCTCCGGGTCCCACCCGGCCCGGGCGCCGAGCGCCCGCAGGAGCTCCAGCATGGCCTCGGTGTCCCGCAGGCGCGGGACGTTCGCGAGGCGGGTCTCGCCCTCCAGGAGGAGCGAGGCCGCCATCAGCGCCAGGGTGGCGTTCTTCGAGCCGGAGACCTCCACCTCTCCGCGCAGGCGCGCGCCCCCGACGACCCGGATCGTATCCATGGGGTCAGCTCCTCCCGCGCCGGCCCGCCACGACCCGGGGCCGGCGGCCGAGGTCGCGGGTGACGGTCACCTGCTCGAGCCCCGCCTCCCGGCACAGGGCGGCTACGGCGGGGGCCTGGGCCGGCGCGATCTCGAGCGCGAGGGCGCCACCCGGGGCGAGGACGCTGGGCGCGCCCCCCGCGAGCTCCCGCAGCACTTCCAGGCCCTCGGGGCCGGCGAAGAGCGCCCGGGGCGGCTCGTGGCCGAGCTCCGGCTCGAGCGCCGCGCGCTCGGACTCCGCCAGGTAGGGCGGATTCGAGACCACGAGGTCGAAGCGCCGGCCGCGGACGGGCCCGTAGCCGCTGCCCTCGAGGAGTGCGATCCGGTCCCCCATGCCGAGCTTATCGGCATTTCTGCGCGCGATCTGCAGGCTCTTGGAGCAGGGATCGGTCGCCACGATGTGGGCTTTTGGCCTCTCCCAGGCCAGAGCCAGGGCCACGGCCCCCGTCCCGGTCCCCACGTCGAGCACCGCGAGCTCCGCCTCCCGCTCCGGGGCGAGCGCCAGCGCCACCTCCACCAGGGTCTCCGTCTCCGGCCGGGGCGCCAGCACCTCCGGCGTCACCTCGAGGGACAGCGACCAGAACTCCTTGCGGCCGGTCAGCTGCGCCACCGGCACCCGCAGGGCGGCGCGCCGCCGCACCAGCCCCCGGAAGGCCGCCCGCTCGCCCGGGTTCACCGGCTTCTCGAAGTCGAGGTAGAGCCGCAGCCGCTCGACCGAGAGGGCGTGGGCCAGGAGCAGCTCGGCGTCGAGCCGCGGCGTGCTGAGGCCGCGGCTCGCGAAGTGCCCCGTGGTCCAGCGCAGGAGCTCCTGCACGGTCCAGGACCGGTCCGCGCCGGTCGTCACGGGCGCGCCGCCAGGGCCTGCGCGCCCGCGTAGGCGTGCACGGCATCGAGCAGCTCGTCGAGATCGCCCCCGATGACCGCGTCGAGCCGGTGCAGGGTGAAGCCCGCCCGGTGATCGGTGACCCGGGACTGCGGGAAGTTGTAGGTGCGGATCTTCTCGCTGCGCTCGCCGCTCCCCACCATCGCGCGCCGCTCGCTGGCCCGCTCGCTGGCCGCCCGCTCCTGCTCCGCCTCGAGCAGCCGCGCGCGCAGGATCTTCATGGCGCGCGCCTTGTTCTTGTGCTGGGACTTCTCGTCCTGGCAGGTCACCACCACGCCCGTCGGGAGGTGCGTGATGCGCACGGCCGAGTCGGTGGTGTTGACGCTCTGCCCGCCGGGTCCCGAGGACCGGAAGACGTCGATGCGCAGGTCCTTGGGATCGATCTGGACGTCGACCTCCTCGGCCTCCGGCAGCACCGCCACGGTGGCCGTCGAGGTGTGGATGCGGCCCTGGGCCTCCGTGGCGGGCACGCGCTGCACGCGGTGCACGCCGCGCTCGTGCTTGAGCCGCTGGTAGACCTGCTCGCCGCTCACCGCGGCGATCACCTCCTTGATCCCCCCGCCGCCCGTCTCGGAGAGCGAGAGCGGCTCGACCTTCCAGCCGCGCTTCTCGGCATAGCGCGCGTACATGCGGAAGAGGTCCATCGCGAACAGGGCCGCCTCGTCGCCGCCGGCCCCGGCGCGGATCTCGAGGATGGCGTTCTTGGCGTCCCGCGGGTCCCTGGGAACGAGGTGGGCCTGGATCGCGCGCTCGAGCTCGGCGCGGCGCTCCTCGAGGCCCGCGAGCTCGGCGCGGGCCAGCTCGCGCAGCTCGGCATCCGCTTCGCCCAGCAGGCCGCGGGCCTCGTCGATCGCGGAGAGCACGCGCCGGTAGGCCGCCGCCGACTCGGCGGCGGGCCGCAGCCCGGAGAGCTCCTTGGCGAGCCTGCCGTACTCGCCGGGCCGCGCGGCCAGCGCGGGATCGGCGAGCTGCGCCTCGAGGCGCGCCGCGCGCTCCTCGAAGGGGGCGATCTTGTGCAGGAGGTCCGACATGGCGCGTCCGAGCGGTCTGGACCGAAGATGAAAACCGGAGGGAGACCGATAGGTTAGACGATCCCGGCCCGACCTGCCAAGGGGCGCGCGCCGCGTGGGCCCCTGGCTGCGCGCGGGCCACGCGGCGAGCCGAGGTCGGGGGTGCAGCTGCGCGCCACTCCGCAGCCACTCCAGGTCCGGGCCCCGGAAGCCGGGCGTCCAGCCGTGGGAGGCAACCCCATGGTCTCGGCCGGGGGGGTCCCCCGGATGGGAGCGGAGCGAGAAGCACACCCGCTCCGGCCCGCGCGCGGCCACCCCCTCTTCGGGCGCTAGGAGTTCATCGACTCCAGGAACTCGGCGTTGCTGTCCGTCGCCTTGATCTTCTCGAGCAGGAACTCCATCGAGTCCACGGGGTTCAGCGGCGCCAGGACCTTGCGCAGGATGAACATGCGGTTCAGCGTGCTCTCGACCAGCAAGAGCTCCTCCCGGCGCGTCGCCGAGCGGTTGATGTCGATGGCCGGATAGGTGCGCCGGTCGGCGAGCTTGCGGTCGAGCACGAGCTCGCTGTTGCCGGTGCCCTTGAACTCCTCGAAGATCACCTCGTCCATGCGGGAGCCGGTGTCGATCAGCGCCGTTCCCACGATGGTGAGGCTCCCCCCCTCCTCCACGTTGCGCGCCGCGCCGAAGAAGCGCTTCGGCTTGTGGAGCGCGTTCGAGTCCACGCCGCCCGACAGGATCTTGCCCGAGTGCGGCACCACCGTGTTGTGGGCGCGCGCCAGCCGCGTGATCGAATCGAGCAGGATCACGACGTCCCGGCCGTGCTCCACCAGGCGCTTGGCCTTCTCGATCACCATGTCCGCCACCTGCACGTGGCGCGTGGCGGGCTCGTCGAAGGTGGAGGAGATCACCTCCGCCTTGACGTTGCGCTCCATGTCGGTCACCTCTTCGGGCCGCTCGTCGATCAAGAGCACGATCAGGAACGCCTCCGGGTGGTTCTCGACGATGGCGTTCGCGATGTCCTTCAGGATCATCGTCTTGCCGGCCTTGGGCGGCGAGGTGATCAGGGCGCGCTGGCCCTTTCCGATCGGCGCGATCAGATCGATGATCCGCGTGGTGACGCCGCCGACCGTGGACTCGAGGGTGAACTTCTCCTCGGGGTAGAGCGGCGTCAGGTTGTCGAACAGGATCTTGTGGCGGGCCTTCTCGGGCGACTCGAAGTTGATCGAGTTCACCTTGAGGAGGGCGAAGTAGCGCTCGCCCTCCTTGGGCGGCCGGATCTGCCCCACGACCGTGTCGCCCGTGCGCAGGTTGAAGCGGCGGATCTGCGACGGCGAGACGTAGATGTCGTCGGGACCGGCCAGGTAGTTCTGGTCCGGCGCGCGCAGGAATCCGAAGCCGTCCGGCAGGGTCTCGAGGACGCCCTCGGCGTAGATCTTGCCCTGCTTGGCCGTCTGGGCCTTCAGGATCTCGAAGATCAGGTCCTGCTTCCGCTTGCCCGCCGCGTTCTCGACGTTGAGGGACTCGCCGAGGTCGGTGAGCTCTGGCATCGACTTGGCCTTCAGATCCTTGACGTGCATCCGCTCGACGTTCGGGTCGTCGTCGTCGCCGTCGATGAACTCGTCGAGGACCTCGTCGTCCGGGAAGTCCGGCATCCGGTTCTGGTGCGCGGAGCCGTTGCCGCGCGAGCGGCGGCCGCGGCCGCGCCGGGGCCGGCCCGGGTTGGTGTCGCCCATCCGTTGCGTGCTCACCTGTTCGCCTCGCTTCCGTTCGTGGGTTGGGTCGGTCTTCCGGGGTTGGATTCGGCAGGGGATCTCGGGGGAGCCGCGGTGCCGGGGCAACGAGGGGTGGGGGTCCCGGCGGGGCGAGCGATCGCGAGGGAGCCGCGTTCGCCGCGAGCCCGGCCACCGGCCGGGCCTGGTCCTCCGGGGGAGCGCTAGGGCTTCGGTATTCCTATTTCGTTCGGATACCCGGGTCCAGAGGTTGACCGAAAACCGAGGCCCCCGCTCCGAGGGAAGACGCGCATCTGCCGATCGCTGCGTTCGCCGTTGAGGGAGCGGGGAGGCCTGGGGCTCGGAAGCCTCTCGCCGCAACGAGATTCTGGAAGAAGCCTAGTCCGGCCCCGGGGGCGATGTCAAGCCTCGCGGCGGACCGCGATGAAGTGCACCAGGCGGCCAGCGCGGGCGCCGTCGCGCCGATAGGAGTGGAAGCGCTCCGCGTCACAGCGCGTGCAGGAAGCAGGCAGGGCCGCGACGCCCCCGGGCGCGAGGCCGGCCCGCAGCAGCGCAGCCCGCGCCAGGGCCCCCAGGTCGAGCAGCGCGTGTCCGGCCCGGCCCGGCACCAGGGCGGCATCCAGCGCGGCTCCGAAGGGCGCGCGCAGGGCCTCGATCACCGGTCCGTCGATCTCGTAGCAGCAGGGGCCGATGTGGGGACCTACCACCGCGCGGAGCGGGGCGCCTGCCGCGGCATGCCGCACTGCGTCGATGCCGGCCTCCACGATGCCCCGCGCCAGACCGCGCCAGCCCGCGTGGATGGCGGCCACCGCATCCCCCCGCGCGCTCGCGACCAGGATCGGAACGCAGTCCGCCGTCACCACGCCCACCGCCACGCCCGGGCTGCCCGAGATCACGGCATCGGCGTCGGGCCGCGGCTCCCGGGCGCAGGCCCCGGCGTCCACGGCGCGGGCGCCGTGAACCTGGCGCGGGCGCAAGAGATCCGCGGGGCCCTCGAAGCCGCGCACGCCGAAGCCGTGCTCGACCCGGCAGGCCGCGAGCAGCGCGTGGGTGAGCGGCCGCGTCACCGGCCCGCCTCGCCGGCCTCGAGCTCGGCGAGCAGGGCCCGAAGGTCCGGCGGAAGCGGCGCCTCGAAGCGCAGCGGCTCCCCGCTGCGGGGATGCCGGAAGGAGAGCCGCGCGGCGTGGAGCGCCGCCCGGCCGGCCGCCGGGCGCCCGCCGCCGCGCCCGTAGACCGGGTCGCCCAGGATCGGGAGCCCCGCCGAGGCCAGGTGGACGCGGATCTGGTGGGTGCGACCGGTCGCCGGCGCGACCTCGAGCAGCGAGCAGGCAGCGCGCGCGAAGCGCCGCAGGACCCGCCAGTCCGTGAGCGCGTCGCGGCCGGCGCGGCTTCGCACCGACATGCGCTTGCGATCGCTGCGGTGGCGCCCGATGGCCCGCTCCACCCGGCCCGCGTCGCTCCCGGGCAGGCCCCGCACGAAGGCCAGGTAGCGGCGCTCGATCGTGTGATCGCGGAACTGCTCCGCCAGCGACTGATGGGCCGCGTCGCTCTTGGCGGCGACGAGCACGCCCGAGGTGCCGCGGTCCAGGCGGTGCACGATCCCCGGACGCAGCACGCCGCCCACCCCGGCGAGCTCGCGGCAGTGGTGGAGCAGCGCGTGCACCAGCGTTCCGCGCGCGTGGCCGGGGGCCGGGTGGACCACGAGCCCGGCGGGCTTGTCCACCACGATCAGGTCGGCGTCCTCGTGCAGGATCGCGAGGGGAATGGCCTCGGGCTCGAGGGCCGCGGGCAGCGGCTCCGGCGCGCTGGCCTCGAGCCGGTCGCCGAGGCGCAGCCGCTGCCCGGCGCGGCCGCCGTCCGCGTTCACGCGCACCCGCCCGGCGTCGATCCAGCGCTGGGCCTGGGAGCGCGAGATCCCCACCAGCGCGGAGAGGGCCATGTCGAGCCTCTGCTCCGCCTCGCCCTCGCCGACGATGAATCGGATCACGGGCCGACGATAGCTCGCCGGCCGGCGACCCGAGCCACGCCGCGCCCGCGGCGATCCCGCTAGCGGCGCTCGAAGAAGCGCGTACGGCGCTCCGGTGCATGCTGACGCGCGTAGCGCTCCATGTAGCTCTTCGCGACGCGCGCCGGGTCGAGCCCGAGGCTCGAGGCGTAGAGGCCCACGAAGCCGCGCACGTATACCGGCGCCGGGAGATCCCCGAAGCGCTCCTCCTCGAGGAAGCGCAGGTAGAGGGGATTCACCTTGGTGACCCCCGCGATCTGCTCGAGCTCGAGCCCCCGGCGCAGCCGCACGCGGCGCAGGCGCGGGCCGTCGAAGTCGCCGGACCCCTCGTCCAGGTCCTCGAAGGCCTGCGCCGCCGGGGCCGGCCCCTGCCCCTCCTGCGCCGGCGTCGGCGCTGGCGCCGGCTCCGCCTCGCCGGCGCCCAGGACCCCGTCGTAGGCGCGGCGCGCCTCGGGGTCCCGCAGCACGCGCCAGGCCGCCTCGATGCGCTCGCGCAGGGCCCGCGCGTCGCCCTCCTCGAAGATCGAGTAGCCCGCCAGCGAGTCCTCGGAGAAGGTCGCCTGGGCCAGCCGGTAGGCGCGCTCGATCTCCTCCGGCGTGGCGCCCCGGTGGACCTCGAGGATCTCGTAGTGGTCCTGCTCCGCCAGGGACTTCACGGCGCTCCCCCCGCCGGGCGCGCCGCCGCGCGGGCAGCGGGGCGGCCCGCGAGCTTGCGCGCGATCAGCTCGATGTAGAAGGCCGCGTCACTGCGCTCGTCCAGGAGCGCCAGGGGGCGCCGCCCCCGCACGGCGCGGCGCGCCGCCTCGTCGTGGTTCACGTAGCCCAGGTACTCGGCCTCGATCCCGAAGTACTTCTTGCAGACGCTGCGCATCGAGAAGCCGAGCCGGATGTCCTCGGCGCTGCGCACCTCGTTCAGCACCAGGCGCGGCCGGAAGGCGCGTACCACCTCCGCGAAGCGCGCGCCTTCCTCCGCGTCGATCGCCTCGATCTCCCGCAGCAGATCGAGGGGAGTGTGGATCCCGCGCTCGTTGCGCTGATCCATCGCCAGCGTGACCACCTTGCGCACGTCGAGGCTGACCATCGCGAGCCGCACGCGGCGGTAGAAGGCCGCGCGGAGGAAGGCGTAGGCGTTCTCGACCGAGGTCGGCTCGGGCGTGATCGCCACGACCCCGTCGTCCACCACCATGAAGTAGTCCATCACCGCGGGGTGCGTGCCGGCGCCGAGGTCGAGCAGCACGAAGTCGACGGGCATCTCGCGCAGCGCCTGCACCAGCTCGACGCGCCGCGCCCGGCTCGGCTGGGGCGAGGCGGAGTTGCCGCCGGTGGCGGCGATCAGCGCCAGGTGCGGCACGGGGGTGGCGACCACGAGCTTGCGCAGGTCCGGCTCGCGGCCGGCCGCGTAGTCCGCGAGGCTGCGCGGGGGGCGCGGGACGCCGACCCAGGTGTGGAGGTTCGCCCCCTCCAGGTCGCCGTCGACGACGAGCACCTTGTGGCCGGAGCGGGCGAGGGCGGTGGCGAGGTTCGCGACCAGGAAGGTCTTCCCCACCCCCCCCTTGCCGCCGCCGAACGGGATCAGCCGCGCGGCCGTCTCCATGCCGCTCCCCCCACCCCCTGTGGTCACGGCCGGGCCCCGATGGTCGCGGCCGGGCCGACTACTCGACCGGCGCCCCCGCCACCAGGAAGGGCCGCCACTCTTTGTAGCGCACGGTGGACACGAGGTGCAGAACCGGCGTCCAGCGCGGGCGCGTCGGCCGGCGCCGCAGCCGGAGGCGGGCCTGCTCTGGCGTGCGGCCCCCCTTGCGTCGGTTGCACTCGACGCAGCTGCAGACGACGTTCTCCCAGGTCGTCCGGCCCCCCAGCGATCGTGGCACGATGTGGTCGAGGTTCAGGTGGGAGCGCGGCGGCCTCGATCCGCAGTACTGGCAGGTGTAGTCGTCGCGTACGAAGACGTTGATGCGGCTGTAACGCACGTTGCGGCGCGGGACCCGGTCGTAGGACCGGAGCACGATGACGCGCGGCACCCGGAGCGCCCCCCGCGAGGTCCCGAGCCGGTCCGATCCGTTGACCTCGAGCCGCTGCCAGGACTCGAAGTCGAAGGTCTCGTAGTGCTCGTCCACGGGGCGGGCCACGTCCTGGTAGATCATCGAGAAGGCCCTGCGAACCGAGGTCACGTGGATCGGGAGGAAGGAGCGGTTCAGCACGAGGACGGTCGAGTTCAGCATGGCTCGTTTCGGCCCATGGTAAGGTCTGGCCCGCGCGCCTTCAACGCGGCGGTGGGTCCGCGCGGGGCGGCGCGCCCCGCGCGGGAGGCGCCCCGGCCCCGTCGGTGAGGCCGCCCAGAGCCCGGAGCACGGCCTCCTCTTCGCCGACGAGCAGCGTGCGCACGTCGAGCAGCACGAGCCCCTCGCGAATGCGCACCAGCAGCGGGGGCTCCGCCCGGCGCAGGCGCGCCGCCGCGCGCTCGGCCCCGCCCGCCACCTCGAGCGCGACCACCCAGGTGTCGAGCTCGAGGCCGGGCAGCGAGCCGCCGCCCACCCGGGCGCGGTCCGGCCGCACGGAGACCCGCGCCGCGCCGCGGGTGGCCGGACCGGCCCGCTCGGCCAGGGCGCGGGCCCGGGCTTCGAGAGCGGGGGCGGGCTCGAGGAGCTGGCGCAGCACCGGGATCTCGCGCTCGGCCCGGCCCTCGAGGTGGAGGGCCAGGGTGGCGTCCAGCGCCGCGAGCCCGAGCTTGCCCAGGCGCAGGGCGCGCGCCAGCGGATTGCGCCGCATCGCCGCCACGGGCCCGGCGGCGCCCAGCAGGATCCCCGCCTGGGGCCCCCCCAGGAGCTTGTCGCCGGAGAAGCAGACCACGTCCGCCCCCGCCCGCAGCCGCCCCGGCGCGAAGGCCTCGGCGGGAAGCCCCCGCGGCGTCAGGTCCAGCAGGGTCCCGCTGCCCAGGTCCTCCAGCAGCGGAAGCCCGCGGGCCCGCCCGAGGGCGGCGAGCTCCTCCAGCCCGGCCTCCTCCACGAAGCCCCGCAGCTCGAAGTTGCTGCGGTGCACCTTGAGCAGCAGCGCGGTCGCGGGCCCGAGGGCCCGGGCGTAGTCCGCGAGGCGGGTCCGGTTGGTGGTCCCGACCTCGACCAGGCGGACCCCGGCTCGCTCCATGATCTCCGGCACCCGGAAGGAGCCCCCGATCTCGACGAGCTCGCCGCGCGAGACCACGACCTCGCGCCCGGCGGCCAGGGTGCCCAGGGCCAGCAGGAGCGCGGCGGCGTTGTTGTTCACCACGTGGGCCGCCGGGGCGCCGGAGAGCAGCACGAGCTTCTCGGCCACGGCCGCCGCGCGATCGCCGCGCCCGCCGCTCTCCAGATCCAGCTCGAGGTCCGAGTAGCCGGCGGCCGCCTCCGCCACGGCCTCTACCACCGCGGGGGCGAGGGGGGCGCGGCCGAGGTTGGTGTGGAGCACGATCCCGGTGGCGTTCACGACCCGGCGGGGACGGGGGCGGGCGAGCTCCCGGGCCAGCCCGGCGGCCCGGCCGAGCAGCGCCTCGGCCTCCGCGGCCTCGGCGCCCGGCGCCAGGCGCGCGCGCTCCTCGGCCACGGCGCGGCGCGCCCCGGCCCGCCGCGCCCAGTCCGGGAGCTCCGGGCAGCGCTGCGCGAGGCCGCGCAGCAGGCGCTCGATGGCCGGGAGCCTCCGGCGGGGGTCGGCCTTGCGCTCTCCGTTGTGAAGCATATGATCTCGTTCAGGTTTTCGTGTGGCCCCTGGCGGGCCCGCCTTCCTGGGGACGAGCCCCATTCTCGCTGAAGACCGCGCCGAACAGCTCGAGAGAGATACGGGAGAAGACGGCGGCGGTCCTCAGCGTAGAGCGGAAGGCGGATTCTGCCGGCGATGTCGGGCGGGTCGACCGGGCTGGGCGGGCGGCGGGGTGCCGATCCGGGGCTCGGGCGGGTGCTCGACGCGCTGAGCCGGCCGGACCACCGTCCCGGTGCCGCACGCGCGAGAATAGAGACTGTGCGAGTCCAAGGGTCTTCCTGGAACTTCGGGATTCCGACGAGTCTTCCCGCCCGTTCGGAGCGAGGCACCCTCACTCCGAACTCCGCCTGACCCCGCCCGAGCCGGAGTGACCCCGCGGGGTCACTCCGGCCTCGAAAGCTCAGCGTACTTCCCGAGGCGGCTCGCCAACGGCGGAGGCACCCGTGCGGACGAATCCGCGCTCGGGAGGGCGCCCGGGGGGCGCCAGAGCGGTCACCCTCAACGAGATCCTGATCAACGCCCTGGGGGGCGCCGAGACCCGCGTGGCGATCCTGGAGCAGGGGGCCTTCACCGAGCTCCACATCGAGCGCGACGCGGAGCGCAGCGTCACCGGGGCCGTGATCCTGGGCCGGGTCTCCCGCGTGCTGCCGGGCATGCAGGCGGCCTTCGTGGACATCGGCCTCGAGAAGGCCGCCTTCCTCTACGTCGGCGACTACCGGGAGGACGGCCCCTCCGAGCTCGACGACGAGGAGGAGGCGCCGCGGCCGCGCCGCTCCCGCGGCCGCGACGGCAACGGCCGCCAGCCCCTCAACATCGAGGCCCTGCTGCGCGAGGGGCAGGAGATCGTGGTCCAGGTCGCCAAGGACCCGATCGGCACCAAGGGCGCGCGCATCACCTCCCACGTCTCGATCGCGGGCCGCCACCTGGTGCTGACGCCCTGGGCGGAGCGCGTCGGGGTCTCCCGCCGCATCGACTCCGATCGCGAGCGGCGCCGCCTGCGCGACGTCGTGAGCCGGCTGCGCCCGCCGGGACTCGGCTTCATCATCCGCACCGCCGGAGAGGCCGCCCGCGACGCCGACATCGAGGCCGACGTCCGTTACCTCTCCGCGGTCTGGGGCGAGATCCAGAAGAAGAAGGCGCGCGTGCGCGCCCCCGCCGTGCTCTACTCCGAGCTCTCGCTCCCGCTGCGCGTGATCCGCGACTTCGCGAACTCCAGGACCCGGCGCATCGTGATCGACGACCGGGCCGTGCACCAGGAGATGCAGGACTTCCTCACGCGCTTCGTCGCCGATCCCAAGCCGCGCCTCGAGCACTACCAGGGCAGCACGCCCCTCTTCGACCACTTCGAGATCGAGTCCAAGATCGACGACGGGCTGGCGCGCAAGGTCTGGCTCGACTCCGGCGGCTACCTGATCGTCGACCAGAGCGAGGCCCTCACGGCCATCGACGTCAACACCGGGCGCTACGTCGGCAAGCGCGACCTCGAGGAGACGGTGCTCAAGACCAACCTCGAGGCCGTGAAGGAGGTGGTGCACCAGCTCCGCTTCCGCAACATCGGCGGGCTCATCATCATCGACCTGATCGACATGGAGAGCTCGGAGAACCGCGAGAAGGTCTACCGCGCGCTCCAGGAGGCGCTGCGCCAGGACAAGGCCAAGACCAACATCCTCAAGATCTCGGAGCTCGGGCTCGTGGAGATGACGCGCAAGCGCACCCGCGAGAACCTGGTGCAGCAGCTGTGTGAGCCGTGCAGCTACTGCGAGGGCCGGGGCTACGTGCTCTCCCCGGAGAGCGTGGCCTTCAAGATCCTGCGCGAGATCCGCAAGGACCTGCCCCGCTTCTGCGGGCGACAGGTCGCCCTGGCGGTGAGCCCCGAGGTGGCGGAGATGCTCCTGGGTCCCGCGCGCAAGCCGCTGGCGGCGCTGGCGGAGGAGCTCTCCCGGGAGATCGAGGTGCGGGCCCGGCCGAGCCTGCACCAGGAGCAGTTCGAGCTCGAAGCGCTGGACCAGGGGCCGCCGGTGGAGCTGCGCCTCGGCTGGCTCGGCTTCCGCGGCGAGGACGCCGCGGCCGCGGGGGAGCCGGAGCCCGGGGCGGCGGCCCCGGCCGACCGGGGCCCGGCGGCCGGGGCTCCGCCGCCCGGGCCGGGCTGGGCCGAGGCCGCGCCCGCGACCCCCGCCGAGCCGGAGCTGCTTGACTCCCCGCCGGAAAGCCCGATACTGCCGCTCCCCGAAAGCCGCGAGGGGTCCTCCTGATGTACGCCGTCGTCCGCACCGGCGCCGCGCAGCAGCGCGTCTCCCCCGGCGACCGCGTCCGCCTGGAGAAGCTTCCCGGCGCGGTGGGCGACCGGGTGCAGCTCGGCGAGGTGCTGCTCGTGGGCGGGGAGGGCCCGGCCCGGATCGGCACGCCCCTCGTCGCGGGCGCCCGCGTCGTGGGCACCATCACGGCCCAGGACCGGAGCCCCAAGATCACGATCTTCAAGCTGCGGCGGCGCAAGGGCTACCGGCGCAAGCAGGGTCACCGGCAGGCCTACACCGAGATCCGCATCGAAGCCATCGAGGGCTGAGGGATGGCGCACAAGAAGGGCCAGGGCAGCTCCCGCAACGGCCGCGACAGCAACGGCCAGCGGCGCGGCGTGAAGATCTTCGCCGGCCAGCGCGTGAGCGCGGGCTCCATCCTGGTGCGCCAGTGCGGGACCCGGATCCACGCCGGGCGGGGCGTGGGGCTGGGAAGGGACTTCACGCTCTTCGCCCTCTGCGACGGCATCGTGCAGTACGGTCGCTCGCGCGGCCGCGTGGTGGCCCGGGTCGAGGGCACCTGATCACAGGTCCGAGGCCGCGCAGCGAGCGGTCGCTCCCGCCATGAGTTCCTCCGAGCTCTTCATCGACGAGGCGAAGCTCTCCGCCCGGGCCGGGGACGGGGGAGACGGCTGCGTCAGCCTGCGGCGCGAGAAGTACGTGCCGCGGGGGGGGCCCGACGGGGGGGACGGGGGGCGCGGGGGCGACGTCGTGCTGCGCGCCGACCGCAACCTCGCCACGCTGCAGGATCCGCAGCTGCGCCGCGAGGTGCGCGCCGGGCACGGGGAGCCCGGGGCGGGCGGCCGCAAGTCGGGCCGGGACGGGGCCCGCCTCGAGCTCCGGGTGCCGGTCGGGACCCTGGTCTACGACGCCGCCACGGGCGAGCTCCTCGCCGACCTCTCGCGCGACGGAGAGAGCCGGGTGGTGGCGCGGGGCGGGCGCGGCGGGCGCGGCAACGCCTGCTTCGCGACGCCGACCCGGCAGACCCCGGAGCAGGCCGAGCGCGGCCGCCCGGGGCAGTGGCGCGAGCTGCGCCTCTCGCTCAAGCTGCTGGCCGACGTGGGCCTCGTGGGCTTTCCCAACGCGGGGAAGTCGACGCTGCTGCGGCGCATCTCCGCGGCCCGCCCGCGGGTGGCGCCCTATCCCTTCACCACCCTGATCCCCACCCTCGGCGTGGTCGAGCAGGGCGAGCGGCGCTTCGCGGTGGCGGACATCCCGGGGCTGATCCCCGGCGCCAGCCGGGGCGTGGGCCTGGGCGACCGCTTCCTGCGCCACATCGAGCGGACGCGCGTGCTCGTGCACCTGCTCGACGCGGGCGCGGCGCTCCTCGAGGGCCGCGATCTCGTAGCCGACTGGGAGGCGATCCGGGCCGAGCTCGGCTCCTACGAGCCCGCGCTCGCCCTGCGCGGCGAGGTCGTGGCGCTGAACAAGCTCGACCTGGTCGCCGACCGCTCGGCCCTCGACGGCGTCGAGGCCGAGCTGCGCCGGCGGGGACGCCAGGTGTTCCGGATCTCCGGCGCCACGGGGGAGGGCGTGCCCGCGCTGCTGCGCGCCCTGGTCCACGCCCTCGACGCGGCGGACGCGGCGCGGCCGGCGGACGCGGCCAGAGAGGCCCCGTGAACGCCGAGGAGGCCCGCCGCTCGCTCTCGCGGGCGCGGCGCATCGTGGTGAAGGTCGGCAGCAGCGTGCTGACCGGGAACGGCGTGCTGCGGCGCCGCGTCTTCGGCGACGTCGCGCGCCAGGTGGCGGGGCTCCAGGCGGAGGGCCGCGAGGTGGTGGTGGTCACGTCGGGCGCCATCGCCATCGGGAGTCGCGACCTGGGCTGGGATCACCCGGGGAAATCGATCCCCGAGAAGCAGGCGGCGGCGGCGGTCGGCCAGATCGGGCTGGTGGATCTCTACCGGCGCCGCTTCGCCCGCCACGGCGTGCGCGTGGGGCAGGTGCTCGTGACCCGGACCGGGCTCGCGGAGCGCGAGCGCTTCCTGAACGCGCGCCACACGCTCGCGAAGCTGCTCGAGTTCGGCGTGGTGCCCATCGTGAACGAGAACGACACGGTGGCCACCGAGGAGATCCGCTTCGGCGACAACGACAACCTCTCGGCCACGGTGGTCAACCTGGTGGCGGCGCAGCTGCTCGTGATCCTGACCGACGTGGACGGGCTCTTCGCCCATCCCCCGGAGCCGGGCCAGGTCCGCCCCGAGCTCTTCGACGTGATCGAAACGCCCTCCCCCGAGGTGGAGCGCGCGGCCCGGGGCTCGGCCAGCGCCTTCGGGCGCGGCGGCATGATCACCAAGCTCGAGGCGGCCCGGGCCGCCGCGCGGTGCGGCGCCTCCACGGTGCTCTGCAACGGGAGGAGCCGCGATGCGCTGCTGCGCGTGGCCCGCGGCGAGCGCCTGGGCACGCTCTTCCTGGCCGGCAGCCGGCTGGCGAGCCGCAAGCACTGGCTGGCCTTCACGCGCACCACGCGGGGCGCGCTGCTCCTCGACGAGGGAGCCGCCCGCGCCGTGCGGGAGCGGGGCAAGAGCCTGCTTCCGGCCGGGATCGCCGAGGTGCGCGGGGAGTTCGGGATCGGCGACCCGGTGGCTCTGCTGGACGCGCGGGGGCGCGAGCTGGCGCGCGGGCTCACGGCCTACGGCTCCGACGCGATCCGGCGCATCGCCGGGCATCCCACTCGAAAGATCCCGGAAATGCTAGGCTATTCCAACGGGGACGAGGTCATCCACCGCGACGACCTCGTGCTGCTGGAAGAGGGCCGGCGACCGGCCGGGTGAGCCAGCGGGGAGGGCCCCGAGCATGAGCCTGGAAGCCGACATCGCGAGCCTGGCGCGCCGCGCGCGCGCCGCCGCCCGCCCGCTGGCCCTGCTCTCCACCCGCGAGAAGGACGCCTTCCTGCTGCGCGCCGCGGAGCACCTGGAGGCCGCGCAGCCCCGGGTGCGCGAGGCCAACCAGCGTGACCTGCAGGAGGCCCGCGCCCGGGGCGTGCCGGCTCCCCTGGTAGAGCGCCTCGAGCTCTCCCCCGCCCGCTTCGGCGACATGCTGGCGGGGCTGCGCCAGGTGGCGGCGCTTCCGGACCCGGTGGGCCGCATCGAATCCAGCTGGGTGCGCCCGAACGGCCTGCGCGTGGGGCGCATGCGCATCCCGCTCGGCGTGATCGGCATCATCTACGAGTCGCGACCCAACGTGACCGTGGACGCGGCGGCACTCTGCGTCAAGGCGGGCAATGCCGTGATCCTGCGCGGCGGCTCCGAGGCCCTCCACTCGAACCTCGCCCTCGCCGAGCCGCTGCGCCAGGCGGCGCGCGAGACCGGCGTGCCGGAGGACGCCACCCTGGTGGTCCCGACCAGCGATCGCGCGGCGGTCGACCACCTGCTGGCCCAGGACGAGTACATCGACCTCGTCATCCCGCGCGGGGGGCCGGAGCTCATCCGCAGGGTCGTGGAGACCTCGCGCATCCCGGTGATCAAGCACGACGCGGGGGTCTGCCACGTCTTCCTCGACGCCAGCGCCGACCCGGAGATGGCGCGGCGCATCGTGCTCGACTCGAAGATCCGGCAGATGGCGGTCTGCAACGGGCTCGAGACCCTGCTCGTGCACCGCGAGGCGACCCGCACGGCGCTGCCCGGCGTGCTGAAGGCGCTCCACGAGGCGGGCATCGAGATCCGCGGCGACGAGTCGGTGTGCGAGGCCTTCGGCGACGCGGTCCCCGCCCGCGAGAGCGACTGGAGCGAGGAATACCTGGGGCCGATCCTCGCGGTGCGCGTGGTGCAGGACCTCGACGCCGCCGTCGAGCACATCCGCCGCTACGGCACGAACCACACCGAGATCATCGTGACCGAGAGCTACCAGAGCGCCCAGCGCTGGCAGCGCCAGGTGGACTCCTCGACGGTGGGAGTCAACTGCTCCACCGCCTTCGCGGACGGCTACCGGCTGGGCCTCGGCGCCGAGATCGGGATCTCCACCTCCAAGCTCCACGCCTACGGCCCGATGGGCCTCGAGGGCCTCACGACCCTCAAGTTCGTGCTCCAGGGCGAGGGTCAGCTCCGGGAATGACCCGCAGCGGGCGGGGCCGGATCGGGGTCTTCGGCGGCACCTTCAACCCGATCCACCTCGGTCACCTGCGCGCCGCCGAGGAGGTGGTGGAGGCGCTCGGCCTCGAGCGCATGCTCTTCGTGCCGAGTGCCTCGCCGCCCCACAAGCCGGAGGGCGCCGGCGATCCCCTGGCTCCGGCGGCGCTGCGGCTCGCCTGGGTGCGCGCCGCGCTGGCGGGCAACCCGCGCTTCGAGGTCGACGCGCTCGAGGTCGAGCGGGGCGGCGCCTCCTACACGGTCGACACGCTGCGGGCGCTCCGCCGGCGCACGGCGCCGGAGCCCCCCGTCTTTGCGATCGGCTGCGACGCCTTCGCGGAGCTCGGCAGCTGGCGCGAGCCGGAGGCCCTGGTGGCCCTGGCGCACTTCGCCGTGATGACGCGGCCCCCGGTGGCGGCGGGGAGCCTCGCGGACTGGCTCCCCAAGGAGCTGCGGCACGCCGTGGAGATCGGCCCGGACGGGCGCTCGGGCCGCCACCGGAGCGCCGGCACGGAGCTCCGGGTGGTGGAGGTCTCCGCCCTCCACATCTCGGCCTCGGACGTGCGCCGCCGCCTGCGCGAGGGGCGCTCGGTGCGCTATCTGGTTCCCGAGAGCGTGCGGGAGTCGGTGGAGCGAAGCGGGGTCTTCTCTTGAGCCGCCGGGTGCGCGGGAGCCCGTCTCCCGCCGGGCGCCTCGAGGGGACCCTCAAGGCCCTTCGGGTGGTCGAGGCGGCCCGGGACCGCAAGGCCCGGGACGTGGTGGCCCTCGACGTGCGGGAGCTCGCCTCCTTCGCCGATCTCTTCGTGCTCGCCACGGGCACCTCGGACCGGCACGTGCGCGCCATCGCGGAGTCGATCGAGGCGGCGCTCCTGGGCCGCGGGGAGCGGCCGCTCGGGATCGAGGGGGCCGAGGAGGGGCGCTGGATCCTGATGGACCTCGGCGACGTCATCGTCCACGTGTTCCAGGCGGAGGTCCGCGCCCACTACGACCTCGAGCGCCTGTGGAGCGACGCCCCGCTGCTGGAGCTCCCGCCCGAGGAGCCGGAGCCCGGTGCGCCATGAGCGGGCCGGTCGTGCTGATCGTGCTGGACGGCTTCGGCATCGGCGACGGCGGCGCCGCCGACTCCACCGCCCTGGCCCACACCCCGTTCCTGGACCGCGCGCGCAAGCGCTACCCGACCGCGCGGATCGAGACCTCCGGCGAGGCGGTGGGGCTCCCGCCCGGCCAGATGGGGAACTCCGAGGTCGGGCACATGACGATGGGCGCCGGGCGCATCATCGAGCAGGACATGACGCGCATCTCGAAGGCGCTGGCCCGGGGCGAGCTCGCCCGGAACCCCGCCGTGAAGGGCGCCCTCGACGCGCTCACGACATCCGACGGCCGGCTCCACGTGCTCGGGCTCGTCTCCGACGGCGGCGTCCACAGCCACCTCGACCACCTCCTGGCCGTGCTCGACCTCTGCCGCGCGCGCGGCATCCGCCCCTTCGTGCACGCCTTCCTGGACGGCCGCGACACGCCGCCGCGCTCGGGCGCGGGCTACCTGCGCCAGCTCCTGCCCCATCTCGAAGCCTGCGGCGGCTCCGCGGCCACCGTGATGGGCCGCTACTACGCCATGGACCGCGACAACCGCTGGGAGCGGATCGGGGCGGCCTACCGCGCCCTGGTGTGCCGCGAGGGCCCCGAGGCCCCGAGCGCGCTCGCCGCCGTGGAGCAGGCCTACGCGCGGGGCGAGGGGGACGAGTTCGTGAGGCCCACGGTCGTGGCCGGCGGCGCCCCCATCGCCGACGGGGACGCCGTCCTCTTTGCGAACTTCCGGGCCGACCGCGCCCGCGAGATCACCAACGCGCTCACGGGCGTCCGGCCCGAGCTCTTCGCGGGTCGGCTCGAGCGCAAGCGCGTGCCGGCCCTGGCTGCCTTCGTCTGCTTCACCGAGTACGACGCCGAGTACGGGCTCCCGGTCGCCTTCCCCCCGCAGACGCCCCGGCGCATCCTCGGCGAGCTGGTGGCGGAGCGCGGCCTGCGCCAGCTGCGCGTCGCGGAGACCGAGAAGTACGCCCACGTGACCTTCTTCTTCAACGGGGGCATCGAGGAGCCCTTCCCCGGCGAGGAGCGCGTGCTGATCCCCTCGCCGCGCGACGTGGCCACCTACGACCACAAGCCGGAGATGAGCGCCCACCAGGTGACCGACGAGGTGGTGAAGAGGATCCGCTCCGGCGCCTACGCCTTCGTGCTGCTGAACTTCGCCAATCCCGACATGGTGGGCCACACGGGGGTGCTCGACGCAGCGGTGAAGGCGGTGGAGACCATCGACCGCGCGCTCGACCGCATCTGCGAGGCGGTCCTCGAGCAGGGCGGAACGGCGCTCGTCACCGCCGACCACGGCAACTGCGAGCTCATGGTGGATCCCCGGACCGGCGAGCCCCACACGGCCCACACCACGAATCCGGTGCCGCTCGTCTGGATCTCGCCCTCGAGCCCGGGGCGCCCGCTGCGCGACGGCGGGCTCGCCGACCTCGCGCCCACGCTGCTGGAGCTCCTGGGCCTGCCCGCCCCCGCCGAGATGACCGGCCGCTCGCTCCTGGCGTAGGGGCGCGGCGGGACATCGCCCGGACTCCGCCCCGCTGCTCCCCGGGGGAACCGAAGCCTCACCCTCGGCCGCTCCCGATCCCGAGCCGTATTCTTCCAACCCAGGAAAGCGTAATCTGGCTCTGCCTCCGTCCTCGCTCATTCCGGGGGGGTCATGCGATGGCGCTGCGAAGTCTCTCGGGGTCGGTCGCGGCGAGCCTGCTCCTCGCCAGTCCGGCTTCGGCCCAGTGGACCTACATCAGCCTCCACCCGCTCGGCGCGGCGCAATCGCGCGCCATTGCCACGACCGACACCCAGCAGACCGGCTGGGCCGAGTATGGCGGCGATCAGCACGCCGGCATCTGGAGCGGCACGCCCGCGAGCTTCATCGATCTCAATCCCGTGATCGCGACCAGCTCCTTCGGCCACGCCACGACCGGCCTCCAGCAGGCCGGCTTCGTCATCGTCGGCGGCGTCCAAGTGGCCTCGCTGTGGACCGGCACGGCGGCAAGCTGGACCGACATCAATCCCCTCGGCGCGACCTCGTCGTATGTCCTGGCGATGAGCGGCCTGCAGAAGGGAGGATGGGCCGTCTTCGGCGGCGTTCGGGCGCCCGGGGTCTGGAACGGCATCACATCGACCTGGCAGGACCTGAGCCCCCCGGACAACACCGAAGGCCTCGTCCGCGACACGAACGGCACCCAGCAGGTCGGCTATTCGAGCGGCGCCGCTCTGCTCCTGCGCGCATTCCTCTGGGACGGGACGGCCGCTAGCGGGGTCAACCTCCACCCCGCCGCTCTTGGCGGGATCGCATCGATCGCCTACGCCACGATCGGCACCATGCAGGCGGGCTCCGCCGCGTTTCCCCCGACGGGCCTCTTCAACGCGGGCACATGGACCGGAACCGCCGCCAGCTGGGTCAACCTCAACCCGCCCGGTGCCAGCGACTCCCAGGCCATCGCCATGACCGATTCGCCCGCAGGCCCTGTCCAGGCCGGCTATGCCACCTTCGCGGGCTTCCCGCGCGCGGGCGTCTGGTACGGCACCGCTGCCAGCTGGATCGATCTCCACTCCGTTCTTCCTCCCGCTCTCTACAGTTCCTCCGAGACCCGCTACATCTTCAGCGCGGGCTCGACGCTCTACGTGGCCGGATTCGCCTACAACTACGTGCTGGCCCGCGACGAGGCGATCCTCTGGGTGTCCGCCCCGGAGTGCTCGGACGGCTCCGACAACGACTCCGACGGCCGCGTCGATCATCCCGCAGATCCCGGGTGCAGCGCAGCGGACGACTCCTCGGAGAAGGGCGTTCCGATCTCGGCTCTGGGATGGCTCACCTGTGACGATGGGGTCGACAACGACGGCGACGGCCTCGTCGATTACCCCGCAGACCCGGGCTGTCGCGAGCCCCTCTCCTTCACGGAGAACCCGCCCTGCAACAACTGGTGGGACGACGACCAGGACGGCTACACCGACTACCCGGCGGATCCGGAGTGCGCCACGGGCTGGGACACGGTCGAGCACGTGGCCGGAGCCCAGTGCGGGATCGGCTACGAGCTGGGTCTGGTGATGCCGCTCCTCTGGTGGCTCTACGAGCGGCGCAGGGAGAGAGCGAGGAGGTAGCGCCCCCGGGCCCGGGCTGAGCCCAGCTCCAGGAGCCGCCCGGCCCGCCGCGGCCCGGAGGCCTTCGGCCTGGCTGGACTGCTTCGCCGGGCGTGGCGCAGAGGGCGGTGACGGGGCGGCCCCGGTCTGCCACAAGAGGGAAGACGTTTCAATCCAAGCCGCCCTCCGCAGAGGGCGGCGACCAGTGCCCCCGCCCTCACCGCGGGTCCACTCCCAGTTTCAACCCACGCCGCCCTCCGCAGAGGGCGGCGACAAACGCTTTATGTCGCGCATGATGAAGTAGGCCAGTTTCAACCCACGCCGCCCTCCGCAGAGGGCGGCGACGCGCGCCGCAGTGGGCGCAGCGTTCGCCGAAGACGTTTCAACCCACGCCGCCCTCCGCAGAGGGCGGCGACCGCGCAGCAGCTCGGCGCGTATGTCGGTCGATGTGTTTCAACCCACGCCGCCCTCCGCAGAGGGCGGCGACTTTGCGACCTCAACGTGGGAGGTCATCGCCAGGATGTTTCAACCCACGCCGCCCTCCGCAGAGGGCGGCGACAGTCTGGGAGAACCGAATCACCGTCTCGGTGGTGTTTCAACCCACGCCGCCCTCCGCAGAGGGCGGCGACGCCGTGCTAGGGTTAATCTATCCATGGGTGGCAAGTTTCAACCCACGCCGCCCTCCGCAGAGGGCGGCGACGCGCTGATCCAGTGGCTCGACCGCGGCTCCCAGGTTTCAACCCACGCCGCCCTCCGCAGAGGGCGGCGACGCGCCGTGTTCGTAGAGGCTCTCAAGCATCTGGAGGTTTCAACCCACGCCGCCCTCCGCAGAGGGCGGCGACATCGAAGCATTCGCTTGCCCACAATTCGTCGAAGTTTCAACCCACGCCGCCCTCCGCAGAGGGCGGCGACGGTCGCGCGAGAGGCGGCGCATGGGCTCTCGGATGTTTCAACCCACGCCGCCCTCCGCAGAGGGCGGCGACCCAACGAAGTTGCGCGAGCCACGGTGAGGGAGAGTTTCAACCCACGCCGCCCTCCGCAGAGGGCGGCGACAGCCGGCGCGGATTCCTTTGCGCCGAACAGCAGTTACGCGCCTCAACGCGCGAACTCGAGTCGAGGCGATATGGCGAATCGAGGCGCAGCAACGAGATAGGCCGCATCTCCTTTATTCTCCAGCGCATTCCCATCTCCGCGAACCTCCCGGGGGATTTCTGGTCGCTCGGGGTTCGCGCGACCGTCCCAGAGCGGTCTCAAGCGATCAGCGGGCCCTCGAAGTTCAGAGACGCTCGCACGCCGTGGTGCTCGGCCCGCCGCACGGCATCCTCCGGAAGATAGTAGAACCTCAGGCTGTCCTCGTCGGCGTGGAACGTGCCCAGGAGCTGACTTCTGAGCAACGCCCACTCCCGCTCCCCCACGTTGCACTCGAACACCGAGAGCTGGACCCGCTGGCCGAAATTCTGGCAGGCTCGCGCCACCCTTCGAAGGCGACGTCTGCCCTCCTTGGTAGTCGTGCGCACGTCATACGTGATCAGAATCAGCATGACCTCCTACTTCCAGAGGAAAGGCGGATAGTCGTCCAAGTCTCCCCGAATCGTTCGCGCGAGGAGGCGAGCCTGCACGTGGGGAACGCGCGCCCAAGTCATCCGCTCGTCGACGAAAGGGTGTTTGATCTCTTCCTGCTTTCGCTTCTGATATGCCACGAGAACGGTCTTCCGAGCGTCTTCCGTCATCTCGATCGCCCCCGTCTCACGAGTGACGAAGTCCTCGGAGCGCAACTGTTCCAAGTTGATCAGGCCGACCGCCAAGCGGTCTGCCAGTATCGGGCGTAGCTCCTCCATGAGGTCCAGGGCGAGCCCCGGTCGGCCCGGTCGATCGACATGGAGGAAGCCCACCGCCGGATCCAGCCCCGTGGCCTGGAGCGCAGACGCGCAATCGTGCAGCAGCACTGCGTACAGGAACGACAGCATCGCGTTCACGGGATCTCGGGGGGGCCTACGGGTCCGCCGGTCGAACCTGAAGGCCTCCTTCTGCTTGCGGATCAGGTGGTCGAACGCTCGGAAGTACGTAGCGGCCGCATCACCCTCGTGCCCCCTCACCGCGCCGATGGTGGCGCTCCCAAGGAGCGCGCTCCCGGCATCGGCGAGGCGCGCGACAGCCCCTTCCAGCGCCCCGCGGCCTTGGTCCGTGGTAGCCTCTCGTGCGGCTCGCATCACCACGGCGCGAGCGTTTGCGACCTTGCCCACAACGAACGAACGCGCGAGGCGGCAGCATCGGTCACGATCGTCGGCCGCCCGATACTGCTCTCGGCGCAGCAGTACGTTGCCCGAGGCCTCCCCCTCCACCCGAGCGAGGAAGCGCCCGTTCTCCGTCAGGAACGAGATACCGATCCCTGACCCTGCACACGCCGCCATGAGCTCCGGGCTCATCGCAACCCGGCCGAAGCAGACGATTCCTCCCAGATGGTGGAGTGGCACCGTGAGCCGAGGCTCCCGGTCCACACGAACCACCACGGTCTCGTGGTCCTTGGACAAGAAGGCCCCCTGGGTCGTCACATACAAGGTGTTCTGGAACTGGGCCACTCCACACGCACCAATATCACACGAACGCTCCTCTAAGATACGCGGAGACGTCGGCTGGCCGCCCCGTCACCGCCGGCATGCAGGCGGAGCGGAGGGAGCACGAGCGGCACTTCGGCTGCTCGCCGGCTCTCGGAACCTCGTGAGCCCGCACGAGCTCGTGAAAGCGCCTCGCTGCGCTCTCGGTGATCGCCCGCAGGTCCTCGGTCAGCTCCACGACCTGGCGCCGGCGAGCCGCACCGTAGTACAAGGCGCCGGCGACCACGGGTGCGCCGAGCATCTCCTCGAGCGCCATGGCCTGCGCACACAGCTGCACTCGATCGGCGAGTCGATGGGCCCGGCGCCCGCGTTTGTACTCGACCGGAACGGCGATCCACTCGCCTGCTGCGCCGGCGCTCTGGTGGAACTCCACGACATCGGCCTTTCCCACGACTCGAAGTCTTTCGGAGCGAAGGGGAACAGCTCGCGCCACCCGGAGACCGGGGCGCGCCTCGACCCCAGGGGCATGGGCGGTAGCATGCAGCAGCAAGCCTTCCGTCGTCAGCCTGTTCTCCTCCCAGATCTGCTCCACGTGAATGAGGGCGCACTGGCGCTCGCAGAACACGAGGTGTTGCAGACCCGAGAGGGGAAGGTAGTCGTTGTCCTCCACGACCGAGCTCCGAACCGTCAGATGAGCTTGAGCACCTCCACCCCCCGCGGCAGGGCGTCCTCTTGGACAAGAACGCTGTAGTCTGAAAAGTCTCGCGGCGGCCCGTCCGATTTCCGCTCCACCTTCACGCGCGCCAGGAGCTGCGAGGCGGGGGCGTTCCCCAAGGGGCTCGCGTGCTTGAACGCGATGAGGGCTCTCGGTGCCATCAGGCCGCGCGCCGCGCTCCGATCGAGATCGAACATCAGGCGGAGGGATTCCCAGAACAGCTCGAGGTCATCGTCCGCGAAACCGGTGCGCTCCGCAGGGGGTACGTTCACGAAGCCATGCGTCCGGTAGAGGCCGTACGGGACGGTCGCCTTGCGACCCATCGTCCGGTTGCCGCCCTCCTGGTCCTCGGCTTCGCGTTCCGTGGTCACAGCCATGCGGGTGATAGAGTGCTCGGCGGGGACAATGCGGTCGATCGAACGACCGAAGGTGAACTGCACTGGCCCCAGGACCTGACCGGCGTTGACATCCGTAGTCATAACGGCGCCAAATGTGCGGATGTCGTAGAACGTCTTGCACATCCATGCGCGGGCGCTCTCAACCGCATCCCGATTCCTGGCCGCCTTGGATTCGGGGTCGATCTTCCCCGCCTCGTAGGCCCTCCTGTGCTTCTGATTGAGGATCGCCCCCTCGGTCACGTAGATCTCGTACCCAGGCTGCCCTTTGCGCGCAGCGCCGACGTAGTTCCTGACCTTTCGCTTGAGGCACACGTCGGTCACGAGGCCACGACCATCCTCGGGGTCCAAGCGAGGCAGGTTGCCCGCGTCGGGGTCCCCGTTCGGGTTTCCGTCGGCCACGTCGAACAGGTACACGAAGTCGAATCGATTGTGGATGCTCGGCATGGTTCCTCCTTCGATCGCATTTCGAGAGCGTCAGGCTGCTGTCGGGTGGCCCGCCGGCTCGGGCGCGTCGTCCCTCTTCGGGAAGAGCGCCTGGCGCTGGTGGTAGTAGCCGATGGCGAAGAGCCCCTGATCCTCCATGGCCAGGACGGCCGGGAAGCGCTGCGCCGGGAACCCTTCGCAAATCGAGCCGATCAGCTTCTCCAGGTTCACGGCCGCGCCGCGCCGTTCTCGGCGGAGCTTGGCCAGGTGGTGCTTGGAGAGCCGCAGGAGCTGCGGAAAGGCAACCCCGGGCATGGTCGAGGCCGATCCGTAGAACCGGTCCGCGATCGTCGCGTTCACGTTTCCCTGCGCGAGACCCTGGAGCCGTTCCAGCACGGCGAACAGGCGGCCTAGCCGGTAGGCACTCTGTGCATTCTCCTCGTCGAGCATGACCTTGACCTCCGTGAGCTCCGGGCGCGAGGCGCGCCGCAGTCGTTCGAGCGCCGCCTTGAGCAGCTGCATCCTCAGGTGGCTTCGATTCCAGTCGGGTCTTCCCTTCGCGCCTCGCGCCAGCGGCCCCTCGGCTCGAATGCGGCGGACCGCCGCCGCCAAGAGCGTGGCCGGCAGCGGCCGATCGTGGAGGATGGCGCGGAATGCCTCGCCGACGACGTTCGGATGCAGGTTCTTCGTGTCGCCCCCTAGAACCACCGATCGAAGCAGCGCGTTGATCGAAGGCGCGGGCGGGTTTTCGAACGGAAACAGCAGCTCGAGGTCTTGGAAGTGATTGCTCACACGAGCCTGGACCTCATCCACTGCTCCCACGAACCAGTCCCGGATCGCGGCTCGCCCTTGTGCCGCCGACAGGGTCAGCGAGAAGAACCGGGGTGAAACCGGGGCCGCGGGCGCCCTTCCGGAGCGTGGGGATTCGAGCATCCGGCCCACGACCTCGAGATCCGGGCGGTTGAAGAGCTCCTCGAAGAGGTCCGCGAATGCCTCGCCGCCCTGATCTGCCCAGAACACCGCTACGCTATCCGACCCTAGCCGGATCCTTCTGGGGCGTAGGGTCCTGCTCGCGTCGCGGGGATCCGGATAGGCCGGATCGAGGAGGCGGTTCAGCGCACGTACGTACGCTTCCGCGGCGGCGCGCCCGACGGGGGCGTTCTCATTGCGATTCAACCCGTACGACTCGAATGCCGAGTCATTGAAGGTGACGAGCGCCGTGCCGGGCCCCGGCAAGATGCCCTTGATCGGATCGTGTTTCTCCACGGGGATGCATGGCTCTCCAGTAACGAGACACTGGGCGGTACGCTCACCCGTCTCGAGGCGACGCCCGCGCCACCAGGCCTCGACGTCTGGACGATTGCTCACGAGGCCGTCGTCTCCAACGAGCCGTAAGGCGATCCAGTCGCCCTTCTTCAGGTCCCCGGGGACCCAAGGAGGCTTGCCCCGCTGGGGATCCTGATGGCGCAGGAAGTTCGCGACGGCCTGCAGCCCCGGATCCCGCGTTGCCACCTCGGCCTCGCCCACCAGCGCCAGGAAGGCTTCGAGGCGACTCGGCATCGGCTTCGCGAGTCCATCCTTCGTGAGCTCCAACCCGAGGACGAAGCCGCTGTTGTCGCAGAGGAACCACGGAGTCGGGTTCTTCCCCGACCGCTGGCCGCTCTTGGGAACGAGCTTCGGTTGCGCTCTCGGTACACCCCGAGCGTCTGGAACGCGAACGTCGGTAACGCCTGCAACACTGCCGTCGCGGCCCAGCTCGATGATCCAGGACACGTCCCGGAACTCGAAGTCGCGCTCCCGGATGAGCCCTTCTGCCTCGGCGAGATCCCTGAGAGCGGTCAGGATCATCGGACGCCCCCACCTCGTTGCGCTGTGTGGAGCTCCGGGACCTCGATCACACCTCGCTCCATTCGAGCCCGAAAGAAATGGGCAAAATTGCATCCATCCTCGCCGAACTCGAGGTCGTGGAGCATCCAGCCGAAATCCCGTGTGTCCGGGAGTGTCTCGAAGGGCTCCGCCTGACGGCTCACGTCCGCCACGAACTCGCGGCAACCGAGGTACGGCATCCGGTAGCACTGGCCGCGGGCCAGCCGCCGCTCGAACATGTCTCGGAACTTCGCGGGGTTGTCGGCGGCACCAGCGCGACCGGTCATCCGAAAGCCCGCCTCGATCACGTAATCGACGTCCCGGAGCGCCAGGGTGTGCCGCTGGGCCCGCCGTTCGTCGATCAAGAGGACCGGCAGCGGGCCCTTCCCGCGCATGGCGCGCTCCACGAGCTTCGAAGATGCCTTCTCGTTGACCTCGTTGCGCCGAAAGCCCGTCCATCGGACAGGGGCGAGCACGTGGATTCGGCGGATCACCCACTGGAGGCCCGGCTTCCAGAGGATCGCCTCCACGATGCCCCGGGCTGCCGAAGGCGTGATGACCTCGTAGCTCACACGCTCCACCTTCATCTCGGGCCGCGTGAAGCAGGCCAGCTCGCCTCGGACCCGCACCTTGAAGAGAGGGCTGTCGAGAGGCTGCGTCATGCGCTCCTCCGGCTTCAGGCGATGAGGTCCGCGGGGTCAGCGGCAGGCGAAGTCTGGGCGACCAGGAGACCGAACTCGGCGTCGTAGAGTCTTTCGTACCCCCGCGACAGCGAAAGGAAAAGCCCGGCGACTTCTTGAAGCGCTCCGGCGGCGTGCCAGGTCTGCGCGAGACGCGTGGGGATCGAAACGGTGTAGGGCTGCAGGAGACGCGCGATGGCCCGCAGTGCCCTCGGATCCTCCGTGGCCTCTGCCCTTGCGAGGAGAATCGGAGACTCCCCGTACGGAACCACAACGGTTCGCTGCCATTGATCGTCGATCAGCGAGAACGCATTGGCGACGTCTTCGAACGCGAGCTGCTCGCGCATGCCCTGAATTCCCCGCCGGTCCCGGATCCGGTCGAGCCGGCGGTCGAAGTCGCGATACACGAGCGGATCGAGCACGTCCATCTCGGGTGAAGCGCGAAGCAACGCAGTGGCCAGGTCCGCTGCCGTCCTGAGGGGGCCAACCGGAGGCCGCGTCGGCGCGTCGTAGATGACCAGTCGACCGCACCCGAGGCGTCCCTCCCGGTTGCACCGCCCGGCGGATTGGGCGAGGGCGTCGAAGCCCGCCATCGCGCGGAAGACGACCGGGAAGTCGAGGTCGACACCCGCTTCGACGAGCTGCGTCGAGACGACGCGGACTTCGCCCGCGCCCCCGAGCCCTTTGCGAATCTCGCTGATCCTCTCTTGTCGATGACGAGCGCACATCAGCGCGGAGAGGTGGTAGACGGGCTTCTCTAACGCGAGCGCTTGCACCTGGATGGCGAGCTCGTAGGCGTCCTTTCGGAGGTGTGTGATGACGAGCGCCCTCGGCTCCCGAACGACCAGCCGGGCCAGCTCGTCCCACGTTGTGGCGAGGACCCGCTCCACACGAACGCGGCGAAGTATCTCGAATGATGGCCCGAAGGGATCGTTGATCTCGCGAATCTCTCGGAAGCCGAGAACATGCCTGCCCTCGGAGTTCCTTCGCTCGCGGAGCTCCGGTTGCGTCGCCGTCGAGAGGACCAGCGTCGCCGAGTAGTGGTCGACCAACTGCTGGAGGACGTCGAGGATGGGCGCGAGCAGGTCGCCGGGGAGCGTCTGCACCTCGTCGACGACGATCACGCTTCGAGCCAGATTGTGCAGCTTTCGGCACTGCGATGTGCGTCGAGCGAAGAGGCTCTCGAAGAACTGGACCGCGGTCGTGACGACCAGGGGGGCGTCCCAGTTCTCTGTTGCGAGCCGGTTCCTCTCCGTCTCGTGCTGTGGCTCCACTCCCGTGTGGTGCTCGACGAAAGGAGGCGGCTCGCCTTCCAGCGCCAGCGCCTCTTGGTACGCTCGCGCGGTCTGATCGATGATCGTGAGGTATGGGGCGACCACGATCACCCGTTCCAAGCCATGGACGAGGGCGTGCTCGAAGGCGAATGCGAGGGCGGCGTAGGTCTTTCCTCCGCCGGTCGGGACGGTCAGGCTCCAGACACCCTGACCTTCCTTGGCATTCCTCCGGGCGCGATCGAGAACTTCGCTTCTGACCTGGTTGACGGCGGTTCGGGGCGCGCTCCGCGCGAGCTTTACGAGATACAGGCGAAGGCGACTGGCGAGGTCCTCCAGAGCTGGAAACTCGCCGCGAGATTCCGATCGGCGCGGTTTGAAGAACTCCTCGGTATCCAGGAAGTCGGCGTCCACCAGGGCCGAGAAGAGCATGCGAATCCAGAGCTCGGTTCGTCTTGCTCCCACGCTCCTCCGGGCCGCCGGGGGTAGAGACGGGCCCGGATCGAGGAAGGGCGGCCGCGACGGAGCTGGGACGTCACTGAGGTCCGTGGGTACCGTCGACAGGTCGACCTCGTCCAGGAGCGGCGCCTTCGCCGGAAGCCTCCGCTCGACCCAATCTGCATGATTGCGCAGACCCGTGTGGTGCCCTGCGATTGCCAGGGCCATCGGACGCCCGTCGCGCCCGAGGAGGCGCTCGGCGTGCACGGCCCCGGGGGAGGAGTGGTCGACCCTGGTCGCCTGCTCGTCCTCGAGATGAGCCCGCTCTCCGCCCTCAGACCGGATCATGCGCTGGAAGGCGGGCCTGTACTTCCCCAGGTCGTGCCAGCAACCGGCCGCCTGGCCCCAGCCGCTGGACCCGAACCTCGCGGCGAAGGAGGCGGCCAGCTTCCCCACCCCCCGCAGGTGCTCCGCGAGGTCGTGCTCGCGGCCGTCGAGGCGATCGCGATGCGCGATGGGGTGAGGAGGATCGCGGCTCGTCACTTCCAGAGAACCTTTGACTCACCAATAACACAGCCAGCGTGACAGGTGCGGTCACGTTCGCGCCGCTTGCTTGCCTTCCCCGCGAGATCGCTTCCTTCCCCTTGGTGAATTGCTGCTGCGGGAGGCTTGACTTTCGTTTTATATTCGCCTATCTTCTGCTGCGCCGTCCGTCGGTCCCGAGAAGGAGCACCCCGATGCGCGCACGCGCCCTGGGACGAGGAGGTGCCGCCGGCTCCGCCGCGGCGGAGCTGCGCCGGCCCTCGGTGGCTGCGCTCGTCTTCCTGCGCGGGCGCGACGCCGACGCGAGGCTGCGCGAGCTCGTGGCCGCGCGCGCCCGGGCCCGGCCAGTGCTGGGCGAGGTCGCGGCGGAGCTGCTCCGCCGCCGGGCCCACGAGGCGCTGGGCTTCCGCTCCGCGGGGGACTTCGCGCGCGAGCGGCTCGGCGTGGGGGCGCGGGTGCTGCGGGAGTGGGCTCGGGTGGCGCGGGCGCTGGCGGGGCTCCCGGTGCTGCGCCGCGCGGTGCTTGCGGGCGAGATCTCCTGGACCGCGGCCCGGCGCGTGGTCAAGGAGCTATCGCCCGAGACCGAGGCCGAGGCGGTGGAGTGGCTGCGCGGGCGAACCGTCCGGGCGGTGGAGGCGATCCTCGCGGCCCACGTCGCGGCAGGAGACCCGGGAGAAGGAGAAACCTGCCCGGGGGCGGAGGGCGAGGAGGAGCGGGTGCGGGTGACGCTGCGCGCGCCCCCGGCGCTCGAGGCGAAGTGGGCCGCGGCCTGCGAGCTCGCGCGGCGCATGGCGGGCGAGGAGCTTCCGACCTGGGAGTGCGCCGAGGCGATGGCGGCCGAGTGCGCCTCGGCGGTGGGGGGCGCGGCGTTGGGCGAGGAGGATCCGGGCCGCAAGAGGGACGGAGGGCGGGAGCAGCGCCAGCTCGGGGGCGGTGCCTCCGAGCCCGGCCTCTCCGAGGCGGCCTTCCCGCATGTGCGCTGGAAGCCAGCGGGGGCGTGGCCCTGCCCGGAGCTCGAGCGGCTCCTCGAGGGACTCGCGGAGGCCACCCCGAGCGAGCTCGACCGGCGGCTCCGCGCGGCCGTTTCGTTCCTCCAGGCGCTGGACTTCGAGCTAGGGCGGGTCCTGCGCCAGATCGCAGACCGTAGGCTGCTGGGCGAGCTCGGCTTCGGGAGTTTCGAGCGCTATGTCGAGGAGCGGCTCGACCTCTCGGCGCGGACGGCACGCCGTTTGGTGCGCCTTGCGCGGGCCGAGCACCGGGCGCCGGCGCTGGCCAGTGCGTTCCGCGCGGGGCGGATCACGCTGCTCAAGGCAGAGGCGCTGCTCCGCTCGGGGTCCGGCTCGGAGCGGGAGGTGGCGGAGGCGGAGCGCGTGACGCTGCGGCGGCTGCGGGAGGTGGAGCCCGCGCGGGTGGACTTCACGGCGCCCCGCAGCGTCGCGCGCCTCTTCCTGGGCATGGTGGTGCGCATGGGGGGCCTCGAGGCGCTCCTCGACCACGCGATCGCGAGCTGGCTCGAGGCCGGGGCGCGCTTCCTGGACTACGCGGACTTCGAGCGCGATGGCTTCCACTGCACGGTGCCGGCCTGCAGCGGGCGGCGGAACCTCCAGAGCCACCACGTGCGCTACCGCTCGGCGGGCGGAGCCGACGAGCCCTGGAACCGCACCACGCTCTGCGCCTTCCACCACCAGCGCGCCGTGCACGCCGGGTGCCTTCGGATCATGGGGAGGGCGCCCGACGACCTGGTCTTCGAGACGGGCTTCGGGACCTTCCGCTCGGGCGACGTGAGAGTCGCGTGAGGGCGGGCCAGGCGGGGCTAGACTCGAGAGCTGCCCCGGTCCCGGGAGCGCCGGTGCGCGAGCCCTGGTGGAGCCCCTGGCGCGAGCTCGGCTGCGGGCTCCTCGAGCTGCTGCTCGCCCCGGCCTGCGCGGCCTGCGGCGGCGCGGTCCCCGGGACGGGCGCGCTGTGCGCGGTCTGCGAGGGCGCCCTCCCGGCGCTCCCTCCCGGGCTCGAGGACCGGGCCCCCGCGCCGCTCGCCGCCTGCCGGGCCGGCGCGGCCTACGCGGGCGGCGTCGAGGAGTGGATCCGGCGCTTCAAGTACCCGCGCCGGGGACTCGCGGCCCTCGACCCGGCCGCCCGCGCGGTCGCCCGCGCTCTCGTCCTGCGCGCCGCCGCCCGCGCCCCGGGGCCGGCGCCGGAGCTCGTGGTGCCGGTCCCCCTCCACCCGCGGCGCCTGCGCGAGCGCGGCTTCAACCCCGCCGCGCGGCTCGCCGGCTGGCTGGCGCGCGAGCGAGGCCTCGCCTTCGATCCGCGGGCCCTGCGGCGCCTGCGCGACACGCCGAGCCAGACGGGCCTCGACCGGCGCGCCCGCGCCCGCAACGTGCGCGGCGCCTTCGCCGCCCGGCCGGGCTTTCGCGCGCCGCGCGAGGTCTGGCTGGTGGACGACGTCCTCACCACCGGCGCCACCCTCGCCGCCGCCGCCCGCGCGCTCCGCCGCGCCGGCGCGCGCCGCATCGTGGCCCTCTGCGCCGCCCGCACACCCTAGGGAGCCAGGTACTCCACCTCGAGGAGCGGCGCCTGGTCGGGGCTCCCGTCGGAGCTCTCCGCCACGCGCGCCCCCGAGCCCGTCACGAGCAGCGCCAACGCGTTGCCGGCGCGGAAGCCCGGGCGGTCGACCACGCCCTGCACCAGCGCCGCCAGATCGGGGGTGCGCTGCGCGGCTCCCGCGGCGCCGAGCGCCGTCCAGGCCGGCGGGCTCCACGCCACCGCGGCCGCGCTCCAGGGGCGCGCGCTCAGGTCGCCGCGGGCGCTCGTGAAGGGAGCCGCGTGATCGGCGTCCTGCGCGCGCAGGGAGAGCGCGCTGGCGCCAGAGCCGGTCTCGTCCACGCTGAACTGCACGCGCGCCGAGACGATCACGGCGCCTTGCGGGACCGCGAGATCCGCGAAGCGCAGACCCACGACCCGCGCCGCGCCGGAGCCGTCCTCGGTGAGCTCGAGGTCGCCGCTCGTGAGGGTGACCGCCCCGCTGCCGATCACCTCCTCGGCGTCGTCGCGGCTCGCGGCCACGCGCCGCAGGAGCCGGAGGGGGACGCCGGGCGCCTGCGTCGAGACCCGGAGGCCGACGCTCGGCGCCGACTCGTGACCGGCGGCGTCCAGGGCCGTGACCTCGAAGAGATGGCTCGCAGCGGCCGCGAGGCCCGTCTCGCGGTGCGCGGTGCCGGCGGGGCTCGCCGCGAGCGCCCCGTCGCGGTAGACGCGGTAGCCCACGACGCCCACGTCGTCGCTCGCCGCATCCCAGGCGAGATCGATGCTGCTGGCGGTCTGCGCGGGCGAGCGCAGGTTCGCGGGCGGCGCGGGCGGCGCCCCATCCGGGGCGGGGGGACCGATGCCATAGCGGAGCACGAGGGCGGGGGCCTGCGCGGGGCTCCCCTCGAAGGCCTCGGCGACCCGTGCGCCGCTGCCCTTCACGAGGAGCACGAGGGCCTGGCCGCTGGCCCAGCCGGGGCGCGACACCACCTCCTGGAGGAGCGCCGCGAGGTCCGGCGTGCGCTGGTCCGCCCCGGCGGCCCCCGGGCTGCCCCAGGCGGGCGGGCTCCAGGGCGCGAAGCCCGCGGTGGTAGGGCGCGCGCTCAGATTCCCGGGCGCGCCCGAGAAGGGCGCGGCGCTATCGGCGGCTTCGGCGCGGATCTCGAGGTCCGCGGCCCCGCTCGAGGCCTCGTCGACGGTGAACTGCACGTGCGCCGAGAGCAGGCTGGCGCCGGCCGGGACCGGGACGGCGCGGAAGCGCAGCCCCACCACCTGCTCGCGCGTGCCGTCCCGGGTGAGCTCCAGATCGGTGCTGCCGAGCTCCATGGCGCCAGCCAGGTTGAGGCGCTCCTCGGCGTCGTCGGCCCCGCCCGCGATCGCCACCCGGACCTCCAGGGGCGTCGGGTCCGAGTCGGCGCGGGTCGCCACCGCGAGCGTCGCGCTCGGCTCCGAGGCATTGCCGGCGGCGTCCCGGGCGAGGACGTGGAAGTCGTAGGAGGTGCCCGCCGCCAGCGCGCCGACCGTGGCCTGCGTGGCCGGCGTACTCCCGCGCGGCACGCCGTCCTGGAAGAGGTCGTAGCCCACGACGCCGCGGTCGTCGCTGGCCGCGTCCCACGCCAGATCGACGCTGGTCGCCGTCTGCCCGGGAGAGGAGAGCCCGACGGGGGCGCCGGGCGGGGTGGTGTCGGGGGCGACGCCCTCGTGGGTGAAGTCGATCTCGAGCACGGGGGCCGTGGCGGGGCTGCCCTCGAAGGACTCCGCCACCCGCGAGCCGCTGCCGGTGGCGATCAGGACGAGGGCGTTGCCGCTCGACCAGCCGGGGCGGTCCACGATCTCCTGCACCACCTGGCGCAGATCCGGCGTCCGCTGCGCAGCGCCCGCCTCGCCCACGCCGGGCCAGGCGGCAGGCGTCCAGGCCACGGAGCTCGCGGTGATGGGCCGGGAGCCGATGTCGCGATTCGCGCTCGAGAAGGCCGGGGCGGCGTCCACCGCCTGGCCGCGGATCTCGAGGGCGGCCCCGGAGCCCGAGCTCTCGTCCACGGCGAACTGGAGGTGGGCGGCCGCGATCCGGGCGCCGCGCGGGACCGCGACGCCGTGAAAGCGCAGGCCCACGCGCTGCGCGCTCGATCCCTCCTGGCCGAGCTCGAGATCGCTGCTCGTGAGGAACGCGGCGCCCGACGACACGTACTCCTCGGCGTCGTCCTCGCCGGCGCGGACCGCCACCTCCAGGGAGAGGATCGCGGCGGGGTCCAGGGTAGAGACCACGAGGGCTTCGCTCGGGGCGGACTCGTTGCCGGCGCCGTCCAGCGCCGTCACCTCGAAGCGATGGCTCTGGTCGGGGGGCAGCCCCCCGGCGACCAGGAAGAGGCCCGCGGTGCTGCCTTCGAGGACGCCATCGCGGTAGACCCGGTACGAGGCGACGCCCGACCCGGCATCGCGGGCCTCGCTCCAGGCGAGATCGACGCTCGTCACGCCCTGAGCGGGCGAGGAGAGGTCTGCCGGCGGCTCGGGCGGAAGCCCGTCCGCCGCGCCGCCGCCCCCCGCGAACTCCACGGCTCCCAGATCCGGTGCCGCGCCCGCGTAGTCGCCCGGCGCGAGGTCCACCACCGCCGCTCCCTGCCAGGCGAAGAAGTCGGTGCCCGCGTCGATGGCGGGGCTCCCGGGCAGGAGCGAGGCGTCTGCAGCCAGCAGCGGATCGGCGCTGAGGTTGTGAGCCGGGTCCAGGTTCGAGCCCACCTGGTCGGTGGCGTTGGCGTGGAAGAGGTTCCAGGCGGCGACCGAGTTGCCGTCCAGATTCTTGAGCGCCAGGACGGAGTGGCCCGCGAAGAGGTTGTTCACCGCCACGACGTTGTCGCCGCAGGAGATGCCGTGGCTGTTGCTCGCGAAGGTATTGCCGACGGCGAAGATCGGCTCGCCGAGGCTCGCGGCGTCGAAGACCTCGTCGGTCTTCTGGGGATTCCCGAGGCAGCCGATGCCGGCGGCACCATTGTCGCGGATCCGGTTGCCCCGGATGTCGAGCCGGCGGTCCGTGTCGGCGCCGTAGCCGATGATCTGGATCCCGTCCTGCCCGTTGCCGGAGATCTCGTTGTGGCGGATCGCGATCTCCAGGGTGGGGCCGCTGTAGGGCTCGAGGCGGATCTCGAAACCGTCCTCGCCGTTGTTGCGCACGACGTTGTGCTCGGCGGTCACCTGCACGCGTCCCTGGAGGTCGATGCCATCGTCGCCGTTGTCCTCGAAGACGTTGTAGCGCGCGATTCCCCCGCTCCCGTTCTCGTAGTCGACCCCGTCCTGGGTGTTGCGGATCACGTTGTGGAAGAGGTCCACGCGCACGAAGGGAACGACGCCGTCGGCGCTGCCGTCGTGCTGGATCGTGAAGCCCGTGACGACGGAGCCCGGCTCGGAGGTCTGCGGGATCTCGATCACGGGGACCAGCGGGCGCGCGCTCCCGTCGAGGACCGTGGCCGCGATCGCCGCCGCATCCCCGCTGATGTGGAACCAGGAGGCGAGGGTGACGGCGCGCCGGATCTTCAGGTTCTCGCGCCAGGTGCCCGGCGCCACCAGCACGAGATCGCCGCTGCCCGCGGCGTCGAGGGCGGCCTGCACCGTCGGGTAGTCGGCGGGCACCGCCCGGGTGGCAGCGCGAGCGGCGGCCGGCAGGGCGGCGACCAGCAGGCCCAACAGGGCGATCAGGGGAGGAGACCCGGCGATCCGCATGTCCAGCAGCCGCTCGCTTCGTGAAGAGGCGAGGGCGTCCTCCGGCGCCGCTCACCTCACCCCGGTTCTAACACATCCGGGGGTCGCCAGGGCCACGAGTCGTCGCCTGCCCGTGCGAAAGTGCAGCTCGAAGGCAGGCGCGCGGCAGCCCGTGCGCGGGCTGCTAGCGGCCCAGGGTCTCCACCAGGACCTGGCGCAGGCGCTCCGGGTCCACCGGCTTCTTGAAGATCACGCCCCGCAGGCCCTGGAGCCGGCTGCGCTTGATGATGTGGTCCTTGTCGTAGTGGAACGCCGTCATCATCAGCACCGGGAGCTCCGGGAAGCGCTCGCGCACGGCGGAGTAGAGCTCGTAGCCGTCCATCTTCGGCATCACGACGTCGGTCAGCACCGCGTCGAAGCGCCCCGCTTCCAGGCGCCGCAGGCCCTCGGCGCCGTCCTCCGCCATCTCCGCGCGGCAGCCCATGGCCTCGAGGATCTCGGCCAGCGAGCGGCAGATCCCGAGATCGTCGTCCACCACCAGCACGCGAGCCCCCTTGAGCCTCGGGTCGGCGACCGCGCCGCCGGCGCGGCGCTCGCGCAGGTCGATCATGCGGGCCGGGCCCACGTACTCCACCGTCTCGTAGCTCTCGGTCTCGACCATGTGACCGAGCCGGACCAGGATCTCCGAGATGCGCGCGGCCTCGCGCCGCATGGAGTCGAGGCGCTCGCACTCGACGGAGCAGTCGCGTTCCCCGGCCAGTGCCTCGATGTCGCGCTCCAGGAGCTCGAGCTGGTTCACGATCACCGCAAGCGGGTTGTTGATCTCGTGGGAGAGCCCCACCGCCACCTCGCCCAGGGTGGCGAGCTGGTCCTTGCGCAGGATCGCGCGCAGATCCTTGGCGAAGCCGATCGTCCCATCCTCCCCGCCGTCCTCGGCGCGCACGATGGTGCCGGAGATGGCGACGGGGATCTCCTCGCCGGCCTTGGAGAGGAAGGTGGTCTGGAAGGTCTCCACGATGTCCGCGCCGCCGTGGTCCGGGCCCCGCATGGCCGCCATGACGCGCTGGGCCTCCTCGACGTTCGGGTAGAGCTTGCCGACGAACTCGCCCAGGATCTCGCCCTGGGAGTAGCCGAGGCTGCGGCTGGCGCCGTCGTTGTAGTAGGCCACCTTGCCGTGGGCGTCGGTGGCGCACACGATGTCCGTGGACCGCGCAATGAGCTGCAGCAGCCGCTCCTTCGAGATCCCCATGCCGCGGCCCTAGCCGATCCCCCGCTCGGCCAGCCAGCGCTCGGAGTCGATGGCCGCCATGCAGCCCGTCCCGGCGGCCGTGACCGCCTGGCGGTAGGTCGGGTCCATGGCGTCCCCGCAGGCGAAGACCCCCTCCACCGAGGTGCGCGTGGTTCCCGGCTCGACCTTGATGTAGCCCGTGGGGCCGAGCTCGATCTGCCCGCGCAGGATCTGCGTGTTGGGCTGGTGCCCGATGGCGATGAAGACCGCCTCCAGCGGGATCTCCCGCATCTCCTCGCTCTTCACGTCGCGCACCCGCACGCCCGTCACGAAGTCGTCGCCCAGGATCTCGTCGACCTCGGCGTTCCAGACGAACTCGATCTTCGGGTTGGCCCGGGCCCGCTCCTGCATGATCCGGGAGGCGCGCAGCTGGTCGCGCCGGTGGATCACGAAGACCCGGGTGGCGAAGCGCGTGAGGAAGAGCGACTCCTCCATGGCCGTATCGCCGCCGCCCACCACGGCCATGGGCTTGCCGCGGAAGAGCGCGCCGTCGCAGGTGGCGCAGGCGGAGACGCCCTTGTTCTGGAGCCGCGTCTCGGAGGGGATCCCGAGCCAGCGGGCCGAGGCGCCGGTGGCCAGGATCAGGGCGTCGGCGGTCCAGGCGCTCTCGGCGGTCTCCACGCGGAAGGGGCGGCGCGAGGCGTCGATCCGGGTGGCGTCCTCGCCGATCACGAGGGCGCCAAAGCGCTCGGCCTGGCGCCGGAAGGTCTCCATCAGCTGCGGGCCCGTGATGCCCTCCGGGAAGCCCGGGTAGTTCTCGACGTCGGTCGTCAGCATGAGCTGGCCGCCGGACTGGAGCCCCGCGATCACCACCGGCGCGAGCTCCGCGCGGGCGGCATAGACCGCGGCCGTGTAGCCGGCGGGCCCGCTTCCGACGATCACCACTCTGCGGTGTTCCACCTCGATCCTCCCACGGGCCCGGCCGAGCAGGGCGTCGAGCCGACCCTCGTCCTCCAGGGCCGCCAGGTCGTCGAATCCTCCCACGTGCCGGTCGTCGATGAAGATCTGCGGCACGGTGCGGCGGCCGCTGCGCTCGATCATCTCCGCGCGGCGGTCCGGCTCGGCCTCGATGTCGATCTCCGTCCACTCCTGGCCCTTCGAGCGGAGCAGCCGCTTCGCCATGTCGCAGTAGGGACACGACGAGCGCGAATACATGGTGATGGAGGGCATCGGGGCCGCAGATCCTCCCAGGAGAATCTACCCGCTCGGCGGCTCGGCGCTACAGCGGCTCCGTGATCGGGATGTCCTCCCACATGAGCTGGAGGAAGGTTCCGATGAAGAAGGACATGAAGGTCATGAGCAGGACCGCCGCAGGGAAGACGTGGAAGGGCGCCACCCCCAGGATCGGCGGCAGCTGCCCCGCGAAGAGCGGGAGCGAGTCGCGGAGCGCCTCGACCGGCGCGCTGGCGGCTCCCGAGCCCCAGTTGCGCTCGGCCATGAGCCCCCCCACCAGGCCGGTGACGAGCAGGCCCAGGCCCAGGGCCTGCAAGACCCCGAGCAGGAAGATCTGGCGGGCCCGCGCGAAGGCCTCGGCGGGGCTCGCGAGGCGCCCCTGCACCTCCACGTAGAGGTAGAGGAGCGTGGTGAAGCCCAGGAGCAGCACCACGGTTCCGATCGTGAGCCAGGACTGGCGGGCCAGGTACCAGACCTCGTCGATGAAGAAGATCGGGAGGTAGCCCACGATGATGCCGGCCCCGATGCGCGGCACCGCGGCGTGGAAGAAGGTGAGGTCCCGCTTCCAGCAGAAGCGGTAGAGCAGGAACCAGAGGACCACGGCGTAGGTGAGGATCAGCTCGCCGGAGCAGATCCAGTCGAAGAGGAGGGGGGCCCGGCGGTAGCCCACGGCCGCCGCCGCGAAGGGTGCCGCCAGCGCCCCGATGGCCAGCAGGTAGTTGCGCGCGCTGTGGCGCGAGAGGATCCGGTCGGCGTCCGGCGCGGCGCGGGCCAGGTAGGCCGCGTGATGGATCATGGCGGCGGCGTGGCCCACGTCGTACTGGCGCAGGAACCAGCCCTCGAGCTTGCCCAGCACGCGCTGGCAATCCCGGTGGTTCGGGCGCCGCAGGAAGGCCACCAGATCCCGGCCGCGGCGCACCTCGGCGCCCCCGGCGGCGATGGCGCGGAGCAGCTCCACCTCGCGGCTCTCGAAGGGGGAGTTCTCCTCTTCGAAGGCGCGGTTCGACTCGTCGAGGCAGACGTCCTCCAGCCACAGGTAGAAGGCCCGCTCGGTGAGTCGGAGCAGGCAGCGATCCACCGCCGCGGGATCGCCGCCCTCGAGCACGTGGAAGAAGCCCGCCTCGGAGAGGTCGTCGGCGGGGTCGACGGGATCGAGGGTTCCCGCCACGTAGTCGGCCAGGACCTCGGGGGAGACGCGCCGCTCGAGGAGCGCCCGCAGGCAGCGCAGCAGGAGCTTGCGCAGGTGGAAGGAAGCCAGGCGCAGGCCGCGGCTCTCCTCGCCCCGGTCGCCGAGGAAGCGCTGGAGGATCTGTGCCACGAGCGCCACGTCCTGGTAGACGCGCGTCAAGGTGGGCGCCGGGAGGCGCTCCTCGCCCTCGAGACGGCCGAGCAGCCGGTCCAGGTAGCGCGGCGCCAGGAGCAGGATCCGCGAGACCAGGGTCTGCGCGTCGCGCCGGTTCGCCCGCGCGCCCAGCAGGCGCGGCTTGCGCGCCAGGTCGTCGAGCTGGAGATAGAGCTCGGCGGGATCGTGGCGGCTCGCGTGGAAGGAGAAGGTCTCCGGGAAGATCCGCGCGAAGCCTTCGCCCGCGTCGCGTTCGAAGCGCACCTCCCGGGCGTGGAAGGCGTAGGTCATGCGAAAGACGAGGCCCAGCCGCTCGATGCGGAGCTCGAGCCGGTGGAGGGCGGGAGCCGGCTGGCCTGCGGAGCCCGGCGGGGAGGTCTCAGAGGACGTGCTGCTTCGGGTTCTCGCCGGACTCGTAGTAGTCCTCCACGCGTCGCGCGAGCTCGCGGACGCGCCCCGGCACCTCGCCGGGCAGTGGCCAGCGCGCGAGCGAGATGCGCATCCGGTCCTGCAGGATCTGCGCGTCCGGGAAGCTTTCGCGCGCCAGGGCCTCGTCCACGTCGAGCCAGTTCTCCACGGCGGTGAGCGTCCGCGACAGCCGCTCCGCGAGCTCGCCCATGGCGGACGATCCCACCCGGGAGCTGCGCACCTCCTCGGCCAGTCGCCGCAGCGGATCGCGCGAGCTCTCGAGCACGGCGCGCAGCGCGCCGTCCGCCTGCGAGATCTCGCGCAGGATCTCGTCGAAACGCCGCACGAAGGGCTCGTGGGAGACCTCGCGCACGAGGATCACCCGTCCGAAGGCGGCGCTGGCCTCGTCCGTGAGCACGCGGGTCGTGATGCGCAGGCGCGCCAGGCCGGCGTCCCGGTCGAGCTCCACCTCGTCGTAGCTGATGCCAGGGTCGCCGTCCGCCCGGGACACCAGCTGGCCGAGCCGGGCCAGGCCGTGGCTCTCCAGCACCTCCGAGATCCGCCGACCCCGCAGGTCTCCCGCCAGCGAGAGGTACTCGCGCACGGGTCGGTTCGCGGCCTGGACGACGCCCTCGGCGTCGAGGGCCAGGGCGCCCGTGTCCAGCTCGTCCATCACCGCCTCCAGGAACACGTTGGCGCGGCTCAGGTCCACCAGCAGGCGCTCGTTCTCGACGCTCAGCTGATGGTGCTCCACGGCCTGCTTCATGAGCTGCTTGAGCTGGTCGGGCTCCCAGGGCTTCGCGATGTAGGCGTAGACGTGACCGGCGTTGATGGCCTGGACGATGGCCTCCATGTCCGAGAAGCCGGTCAGGATCATGCGCACCGTTCGCGGGTGGCGCTTGCAGACCTCGGTGACGAACTCGACCCCGCTCATGCCCGGCATGCGCTGGTCCGTGAGCACGGCGGCCACCGGGGCCTTCTCGTCGAGCAGCCGCAGCGCGAGCCGGGCGTCGGTCGAGGTGATCACCTCGTAGTCTGGCTCGAAGGTGAAGGTCATCGTCTCGAGGATGGCCTCCTCGTCGTCGACAACCAGGATGCGCGGCTTGGGATGCACCCCGCAGCTCGCTGCTCTTCGTTACCAGCCGAGGTAGCCCTTCGACTTGCGCCGCGTGGCCTCCTTGGCCTCCCGCTTCGCGATCTCGGCGCGGATGCTCTTGCGATCCGCCTCGAGGCGCTCGCGCAGGCGCTCGCGCCCGACGCTGGCCCAGGGGCGCTGCTCGGCCGCGTCGCGCTCGCGCCGGAACCTGCGGTAGCCCCAGAGCTCGTGCCCGAACTCGTCCTCGATGAACTTCACCATGATGGCGTCGTCGAGGAATCCGAGCCCGGGAACGTGGTCGGGGACCAGGTCCTCGGGGTTCGAGAAGTAGGCCAGCGCCGCCAGTACGGATTCCCGCACCCGCTTGGGAGCGGCGTAGTCCTCGTCCTGGATCAGGTCCACGAGGTCTGCCAGCACGTCGATGGCTTCCATCACGAAGCGGGGCGTCTTCTTGGACTCGCGCACCTGCTTCACGATCCCCCGGGCGCCCGCCAGGATCTGCTCCGGCGGAAGCTCCTGGGCCCCGCGGCGCGCCTTTCGGTAGAGCGATCGGAAGTAGTCGGCGTCCGCCTCGTCGAGGGTGAACGCGACCTTGAACTTCGACATGGGTTCGCCTCCGTGGCGCTGCGCGGGCGAATCGTCCCCGGAGTGGCGACTGTATCAGTACCGCGCGTACTCGATCAAGCGATCCGGCGAGCGGCCCCACTCGCCCTCCCAGCGCTCGAGCACCACCTGCCCCGGGCTCGCCCCGAGCTCGAGCTGCTCGAAGATGGGGTCGAGGAAGGCGGTCTCGTCGGGATCCCGGCGACCGGCGTGGCCGAGGCGCCGCAGCCCCGCTCGCGCCAGGCTCGCGAGCTCCCCCGCCAGCTCGAGGAGCGGGCGCCCGGCGAACTGCCCCAGCAGGCCGCGCCGGGCCGCGTCGGCGCGGGCCGCCTCGCGCTCCTCGGGGCTCGCGGGCTCGACGAGGGCGAGGGCGGCGGCCCGCGCCTCGGCGTCGTAGAGCAGGCCCTTCCACAGGGCGGGCAGCGAGCAGGTGAGGCGGGGAGGCACCGCATCCGCCCCGCGCACCTCGAGGAACTGCTTGAGGCGCACCTCGGGGAAGAGCGTCGTGAGATGCCGATCGAAGTCCTGGAGGGTGGCCGGGAGCCCCTGGAAGCCCTCGCGCAGCAACTGGCGGAAGGTCATGCCGCCCGCCGCCTGGTAGCGGCCGCCGCGCACCACGAAGAGCAGCGGTACGTCGAGCGCCCACTCCACGTAGCGCCGGTAGCCGAAGTCCGGCTCGAAGGCGAAGGAGAGCATCCCGGTGCGGTCGGGATCGGTGTGGCGCCAGATCTCGACGCGGCGCGAGATGAAGCCGTTGGCCTTGCCCTCCGACAGGCTCGAGTTCGCGAAGATCGCCGACACGATCGGCGAGACCGCGAGCGCGGTCCGCAGCTTGGCGACCATGTCGGCCTCGTCGGCGTAGTCGAAGTTCGCCTGCACCGTGGCGGTGAGGAACATCATGTGGAGGGAGAGGGTTCCGTGCGCCTGGAGGTACTCGCGCATGAGGCGGTAGCGGGCCTTGGGCATGCGCGGCATCGCCTCGAGGCTGCTGAACGGCTGGATGCCGAGGCCGATCCAGGCGATGCCCAGGGGCTCGCTGACGCTCTTCATGAGCTCCAGGTGCTCGTGGAACTCGTCGCAGGTCTCGTGGATGGTGGAGAGCGGCGCCCCCGAGAGCTCGAGCTGGCCGCCGGGCTCGAGGGTGATGCTGGCCGCGCCCCGGGTGAGGGCGACCACGTTGCCCTGCTCGGCGATCGGCTCCCAGCCGTGGTGCAGGGCGATCTGCTCGAGCAGGCGGCCGATGCCCGGCTCGCCCTCGTAGGGAACCGGGCTCCGGTCGCGGGCGCAGAGCCCGATCTTCTCGTGCTCGGTTCCGACCCGCCAGCGCTCCGCCGGCTTCTCCCCGGCCCGCAGCCAGGCGACCAGGTCCTCGACGGACCCGACCGCGACGCCCGGGCCCGCCTCGGCGTCCCCGCGGCTCATCCCGGGACTCCGGGAGCCCGGCTCACGGCGCCGCCGCCTCCTCCAGGAACCGCTCCAGGAAATCGGCCAGGGCCGCGTCGATCTCGGCGCCGGCGTCGAAGGGGAAGCTCAGGCAGGGGCCCTCGGCCTTTCCGCTGTGGAACGGCCCGACCAGGGTCAGCTCGCCGCGGCTGCGGGCCGTCACCACGGCCCGGTGGCGGCCGCGCGAGAGCTCGAACTCCACGGCGCGCAGGTGCTTGTCGTCGATGCGGACCGCGCTCTGCTCGACGGGAAGGTGCGGCGCCCCGGCCTCGGCCGCGACCCGGTGGAAGCGCTCGAGGGCCACCGCGACCCGGGCGTGGAGCTGCTCCACGAGCGCCCGGGCGCCGGCGAGGGCCGCCCGGTGGCCGGCCTCCCGCCCGCCGAGCCGGCGCCCGAGGGCCTCGAGCCGGCCCGGGAGGTCCGGCGGCGGCGGCGCCGACCGGAGGGAGGGGGGGGCCTCGGACATGGCCTCACTCTCGCACATTCGGGGACGTTCCTTGCGTTCTTGCGTTCCGGGCGGGCCGGGTCCCGGGAACGGCACCGGGTTCTCGCCCCGGAACGCAAGAACGCAAGGAACGTCCCCGCCCTACAGGGCGGGCTGGGTCTCCGCGAGGGCCTCGACGCCGAGGCTCCCCAGGAGCACGTCGCGCGAGCTGTAGAAGGCGTGCCGCTCGGCGACCGGCACCGGCGACCCGCTCGGGCTCGCGAGGCGCGCGGGGTCGAGGTAGCGGCCGTCCCGGGTCACCCGGAAGCAGACGTGGGGCCCCGTCGCGAGCCCCGTCTTCCCCACCTGCCCGATCACCTGCTTCTGCTCCACCCGGTCCCCGACCCGGAGCCCGTTGGCGAAGCGCGAGAGGTGCGCGTAGTAGGAGACGTAGCCCCCCGCGTGGCGGAGCTTGATCAGGTTGCCGTAGCCCCCGGCCCAGCCGCGGTAGATCACCTCGCCATCCGCCACGGACCAGACCGGCGTCCCCGCCGGGGCCGCGTAGTCGACGCCCAGATGCGGGCGCGTGACATTGAGGATGGGATGATACCGGGCGCGGGTGAAGCTCGAGCTGATCCGGGAGTAGCGGAGCGGGGCCTGCAGGAAGCTCCTCTTCACCGAGGTGCCGTCCGGGCGGAAGTAGCTGCCCCGACCGGGCCCGGTCTCGAAGTAGACCGCGGTCAGCTCTCCCGCCGGCCCCTCGTAGTGGGCGGCCAGGATGCGGCCGGGCCCCACGTACCGCTCGCTGCCGTCCGGGGCCAGGGAGTAGAGCCGCTCGTAGAGGATCCGGAACTCGTCGCCGGGGCGCGAGGCGCGCGAGAAGTCGACGTCCCAGGCGAAGATCTCCGTGAAGTCGGCGGCGAGCTGCGAGGTCTCGCCCAGGTCCAGGATGGCCCGGTAGAGGGTCGAGGTCACGATCCCCGCGATGCGCGCCTGGCGGGTGACCAGGTCCGTGCGCTCCTGGGTCACCCGGTAGGCGTCGCCCTCCCGGGCCAGCCGGTAGCTCTGGGTATCGGAGACCCGGTAGAGGAAGTCGACCACGCGGCCCACGGTGTCCTGGACCAGCCGGTAGCGATGGCCGGGCCGGGCGGCGCGGAAGTCGAAGTGTCCGGAGAGCTCGCGAGCCACGAGCTGCGCCGCCTCTGGCGAGACCCCGTTCTGGCGGAGCGAGCCGAAGAGGCTGTCCCCGGGGCCCAGAACGCCCTCGACCAGGGGCTTCGCCGGAGACGCGCGCTTGACCGGCGCCGGCGCCTTGGCGCGGGGGGCGCCCTTCCCGGGCTCCGCCTCCGCGCGGATCCCCTGCACGCTCGAGAGCCCCGGCGCCGCGAGCGGCGCCAGGAGCGCGCAGGCCGCGAGCGCGAGTGCCGCGCGAAGCGGGGGGGGCGGCCCAGCGGAGTGACGCCGTTCTGTGTCCAAGCCCATCTCCCGGTCCCGCCCGACCCGTGGGGTGGCCGGGTATAGTTAGCCATCGGCCGGCAGCGCCGCATCCTAGACAGAGATTTTCCCGAAAATAATCGCGTGTTTATGCCCACATTCCTCAGCCTTCCCACGGGGAAGAGAATCGTCGCGCCCCGGCGGCCGACCGCCGCCTGCCCGAGGCGGGGCGGGCTGGCGCTCCTCGGCGCGCTCCTGGCGCTCGCGTGCGAGGGCAAGGTGCCCGCTCCCCCCGCGGGCCCTCCGGAGGCCGAAGCGCTGCGCACCCGCGCCGCCCGGGTCCTGGCCGGAGCCATCCGGCTCCGCACCGTGAACCCCCCCGGCGACGAGCTGCCCCTGGCCCGCTATTACGCCGCCCTGCTGCACGCGGCTGGACTCGAGGCGCGGGTGATCGAGACCCCGGCCGGCGCCTCCCGGGCGGGCCGGGGTGCGGCCTGGGGTCGGCTGCCGGGGAGCGGGGGGCGTCGGCCCCTCGTGCTCCTCTCCCATCTCGACGTGGTGCCCGCGGATCCCGCCGAATGGAGCGTCGACCCCTTCGCCGGCGTGCTCCGGGAGGGGTCGGTGATCGGGCGCGGTGCGCTCGACTCGAAGGGCATCTCCGTGGTCCACCTGCTCGCCATGACCGAGCTCGCGCGGCGCGGGAGCCCGCTCGAGCGGGACGTGATCTTCCTGGCCACCCCGGACGAGGAGGCGGGGGGTCTCGAGGGGGCGGGCTACCTCGCGCGCCAGTACCCGGAGCTCCTGCTCGAGGCCCGCTACCTGCTGACCGAGGGCGGCAGCATTGCGCTGGGTACCTCGGATCGGCCCTCGAGCTGGGGGGTCTCGGTGACGGAGAAGGCGCCCTGCTGGATCCGGGTGATCGCCCGGGGGCCGTCGGCCCACAGCGCGCTCCCTCCGGAGACCTCCGCCGTCTCGCGGCTGCTGGCCGCCCTCGAGCGGGTGAGGCGCCACGAGATGCCGCTGCGGGTCACCCCCGAGGTGATTCGGATGTACGCCGCCCTGGCTCCTCTGGCCTCGCCCGAGGACAAGCCCGGCTTCGCGGACCTCGGGCGGGCCCTCGTCGAGGACCCGACCTTCCGCGAGCGCTTCCTCGCGAGCCCGGGGCGGCGCGCGCTGGTGCAGAGCACGCTCACCGTGACCGTCCTCGAGGGGGGGCCGCGGACCAACGTGGTCCCCGCCGAGGCCACGGCCCACCTGGACGCCCGGCTCCTGCCGGGCGAGCGCTGCACGGACCTGATCGAGGCGCTCCACGCGAGCATCGCCGACCCGGCCGTCAACCTGGAGGCGCTGCTCGCCCTCCCGAGCAGCTCCTCCTCCACGGAGACGCCGCTCTTCCGCGCCCTGGGCCGGGTCGCTTCCGAGAGCGACCCCGGGGCCCTCCTGATCCCCCAGGTGGCGGTGGGCTTCACCGACGCCCACTACTTCCGCGCCCTCGGCCTCGTGGCCTACGGCTTCAGCCCGTTCCGGCACTACGAGGGGGAGCAGCGCGGCATCCACGGCGCGAACGAGCGCGTCTCCCTGGACGACCTCGAACGGGGCGTGGAGATCCTGATCGGCGTGCTGCGGGAGCTGGACCGGCAGGAGGAGCGGCCCCCGGGCCGGCCCCTGGTGGGGCGCCCGGACCGGCCCGGCGACTAGGTCCGGAGCTCCTGGATGACCTCGTGGAGGGCCTCGAACAAGGGCTCGATCTCCTCCACCTCGAGGCAGGAGAAGGCGACCCGCAGGTCCGAGCCGCCGGCGGCGATGAGGCCGATCCCGCGCTCCTCGAGCAGCCGCTGGCGCACCGGCTCCGCCTCGAGCCCCAGGGCCCGCACGCACATGAAGTAGCCGCTGTTGAAGGGATAGGGCTCGAAGCTCTCCCGGAACCGCGGCCGGCTGGCCGCCCGGTGCGCGCGCTCGGCGCGCTCCCGCAGGATCTCGAGCTTCTCCTTGCGCTCGGCCTCGAGGGTGGGCGAGCCGAGGGCGGACTCCACGAGGCTCTGCGAGAGCTGGGAGACGTTGGAGATCGAGCTGCGGATCGCGCCGCGGGCCTTGGCGTCGAGCACCTCGATCACCACCTCCGCGGTCTCGGCGCTTCCGGGCCCGAAGGTGGCGAAGCCGCAGCGCAGCCCCCAGGCGAAGAGCTCCTTGGTGGCGCCGTCGAGGCGGACCGCCAGCAGGTTCGGGTGCCGGCCCACCGCCGCGCCGAAGGGCGACTCGGTCATGGAGCGCCCTCCCAGGTGGTAGAAGAGGCCCGTGTAGGCGTCGTCGAAGACGGCCAGGATCCGGGTCCCGCGCCGGGCCTGGCCCACCAGGGCGTCCACGATCGCCTCCCCCTCGGCGGGGGTGGGCATGTAGCCGGTCGGGTTGTTGGGGAAATTGAGCAGTGTCACGAGCTTCCCGCGCCGGCGCCCCTGCTCCTCGAGGGCGCGGGCCAGGCCCGCGACGCCGTAGCCCCCCCCGGCGTAGAAGGGGTAGGTCTCGAGCTGCGCCTCCAGCCGCACCTGGAAGGTGAGCGGGTAGTTGTCCCAGGCCTTGTCGGGCAGGAGCACCACGTCGCCCGGATCCACGAAGAGATCGCCCACCAGGGAGAGGCCGTGGGTGATCGCGGCGGTTGCGATGGGAAGCCCCAGGCGCTTGCCCGCCAGCGACGGGTTCTCGGCCAGGAGCTTCTCGCGCCAGCGCTCGCGCAGGCTCGGCCGCCCGGCCGGCGGCGCGTAGTCGACGGCGTCGGCGGGATCGATGCCCAGGAGGTGGCGCTGCACGGAGGGCAGGAACATGGGCTTCCCGCCCTGGGTCGCGATCCCGATCGTGGCGTTGAAGCGCCGGGCGCGCTGCCGCGCCTCCGCCGTCTGGGTGAGGATGCCGCGGGGGAAGTAGAGCCGGCGCCCGAGCTGCGAGAGCAGGGCCGCCACCTCGGGCGAAGCCGCCGCGAGGCGCTCGTTGAGCGCCTGGGCGAGGGGATGCAGCGGCTCGGAAGGCGGGGGAGGCACGGGCCGAAAAGCTACAGGCGGCGCTCCAGCACGTCCATCAGGTCCGAGAAGCCCTGGGCGCGCCAGAAGCCCTGGCCCGCGCCGTTGCGCGCGGCCACGCGCACCTCGACCCGCGCGACGCCCCGGTCGCGCACCCAGGCGAGCGCGGCCCCCACGAGGGCGGCGCCGATGCCGCGGCGCCGCGCTTGCTCGCGCACGGCGAGGTCGGTGATCTCGGCGCGCTCCCGCTCCTCCTGGATGGGCGGGGCGCGGTCGATCCGCACCAGGCAGAAGCCCTGGATCCCCGCGCCCTCCTGCCAGACGAAGCACGCGAGGTCGGGATCGCCGAGCTGGGCCCGGAGCAGGCGCCGGATCTCCGGCGCCGCGCCCTCGCGCAGGGCGAAGAAGGGGTGCAGCGCGGCGTGGTGGCGGGTGAGCAGGATCCAGAGCTCGAGCAGCGGCTCCAGGTCGCCCGGCCCGGCGCGGCGCAGCGAGCCCGGGGCGCGGGCGCTGGCGGGGGCGCTCACGGCACCTCCTCGCCCTGGCCCTCCACCCCCCGCAGCGCATCGAGAGCGCGCTGACCCTGGGTGCGGCCGCTGCCCTCGACGTCGCGCACCGCCCCGGCCCGTCTCATGCGGAAGGTCCCGCTCCGGGTTCCGTCGCGCTCGAAGCGCCCGCGCAGCTCCTCGCCCCCGGCGCTCACCTCGGTCGCCGAGTAGCGGGTCACCCCCTCCAGGCTGTCGCTGCGCCCGGAGCCGAGCACGTCGACCTGGGTGAAGACGGGAAGCCCCTGGAGCCCCTCGATGCTCCAGGTCTCCACGTAGGTGAGGACCGAGGCGGAGCCGGGCCGCGCGCTGTCGTCGCTGCGCCAGCCCGCCGCGTCGGAGCCCCCGAGCCGCTTCTCCACCCGGCCGCGCGGGTTCACCTCGAGGCCGTGGGCGATCTGGGCCCGCTGCCCCTCGTTGGGCTCCCAGAAGGCCAGCACGCGGCTCGCGCGGTTCGATCCCAGCGCCTCGAAGCGGCCGCTCTCGTCGCTGAAGATCACGAGCGGATACTCGACCCAGCGCAGCCCCGGGCCCTTCCGCTCGAAGCTCCAGACGCGGTCGTCCCAGCGCTCGGCCTCGGGGTTGCCTGCGTTCGCGTCCGTGAAGTGGACGAGCACGTGCCAGGTGCCGAGGAGGTCGACGGCCCGCGCGGGCTCGACCCAGGTCGCGGGGGCGAGGGCCGCGAGGAGGGCGAGGCCCAGCGAGCGCCAGCGGGGGGTGCCGACCATGGTCCGGCGACTCTCGCAGAGCGGCCCGCGAGGAGCAACGTTCCCACCGAGGGTAATCCGTTTCCCATCGATCCCTCTCTCCGGCGCCCCCGCGGCGGCTCGCCGCCCCCGGGGTGGCTCTGCCCGCGAGCCGCGTTCCCGAGGCGCGGCTGCGCCTTGCGCAGGGCTGCTGCGAGTTCGCGGGATCCCGGCCCCACTTGGCACGCGACTTGCCCTCCCTGGCTGTGGATGCGTCCGCGCCGCGACGGGCCAGTCAACCTTCCGCATCCGGTGCCGAGCATGAACTCCTTGTGGATCGTCCATCGCGACCCGGGCCAGCGCGCCCGCCTGGCCCGGCTGGCGGGGGCCGGCGACGACACGGTCCTGGGTCACCCGGCCGATCCCGTCTTCGAGCACGTGCCGCCGGCGCGGATGGTCCTGCTCGGGGCGGAGGGAGACCTCGAGGCCGAGCTCGAGTTCGCCCACCGGGCGGCGCGGCGGCTGCCGGAGGCGGCCTGGATCCTGCTCAGCGGCGAGCGCGCCCCGGGCCAGGTCCGCGCGCTCTTCGACACGCTCGACGCCGAGATCCTGAGGGATGCCGGCGACGCGCGCCTGCTGCGCTGGCGCATCGCCTCGGGGCCGAGCCGGCGACGCGCCGGATCGCTCCCGCTCTCCCAGCGCGCGTCCCGCGATCTGCTGGCGGGGCGCTTCGCGCGCTGGTTCGCGGACCTCGAGCTCCCCGAGCTGCTGCGCGCACTGGACCCGCGGCTGGCCGACGTGCCGCTGCTCGTGCGCGGCGAGCCGGGGACCGGGCGCGCGCTGCTGGTCCGCTACGTCCACGCCTTCGGGGGCACCGCGGGGGGTGCGCTGGCCCGCGTGCCCTGCCGCTCGAGCCTGACCGGCGAGCAGGTGGCGCGCACGATCGCCGCGCGCGCCCGCACCGAGCGGGGGCGCCGGGCCTGCACCATCTGGCTCGAGGACGCGGACCGCCTGCCGGCCGCGGTGCAGCAGGAGATCCAGGGCTGGATCGAGTTCGGTCCGCCCGAGGGGCTGGTGCGCACCCGCCGCGTGCGCTTCGCGGCCACCTGCGCAGAGGAGGGCCGCGCCGGGCGCGCGGCCCTCGCGCCGGGCCTCGCCGAGGCCCTGGCGGGGCTCTGCCTGCGCCTGCCCCCGCTGCGCGAGCGCCGGGCGGTCGTCGCCAGCGTGGCGAGCGACTGCGCGCGGAGCTGGTGCGAGGCCCGCGCGCTCCCGCGCCGCAGCCTCGACGCCAGCGCCATCGCAGCCCTCGAGGCCTGGGACTGGCCGGGGAATCTGCGCGAGCTCGAGGCGGTGGTGGTGCAGTCGCTCTCGGCCTCCGCCGCGGATCCGCTGCGGGCGCGCGACCTCGTGCACGGCGGCCTCCCGTTCGGCCCGGGCGCGCCGGCGGAGCGGGCGCTGGAGCTCGAGGAGCCCGCGCCGCGCGAGGCGCCGGAGCGGGTGGAGCCCGCCCCCGAGGTCCCGATCCCGGTGGCGGCCAGCGCGGAGCCGAGTGCCGTGCCCGCCGAGGAGCCCGCCATCCCCGTCGAGCTCGTGGGCACGGCCCTCGAGGACGAGGAGAGCCCCGCAGCGCCGCCCGCCCCCCCCGAGCCGGCGCCCCCCGGCCCGGAGCCCTCCGACGCCGGCCTGCGGCGCCTGGCGCGGGCCCTCTCCCACGAGCTGCGCAATCCCCTCACCTCCATCCTGACCTTCGCCCAGATCCTCGCCCGGCAGCCCGTCGAGCCGGAGCTCGCCGACCTGGCCGAGCAGGTCGGGCGCGACGTCAAGCGGCTGACCGGGCGGCTCGAGCGCCTGCGCCAGCTCGCGGAGCTCGGCCCTCCCAGGCCGGGGCGGGTCGACGTGAGCGCGCTCCTCGAGGAGCTCCTGGAGGCGCGCCGCGAGTCCATCCGCAGCCGGCGCCTGCTGGTGCTGAAGGAGCTCGAGAGCCGCGAGCCGCGGGTGATCAGCGACCCGGCCCAGCTCCGGCTCGCCTTCGAGTGCATCCTGGACCTGGCCCTCGACCTCGTGCCCGAGCGCGGCGACCTGTTCATCGCGTCGCGCCACCACCCGAGCGCCCTGGCCGGCCGGGCCTCGCTGCGGGTGCTGCTGCGCTGCCCCTCCCCCGGGGCCGCCGCGGGGGCTAGCGGGGCGGGCCTCTCGCCGGCCGAGCACTCGCTCGACCTCGCCGTCGCCGAGGCCGCCCTGCGCCGCGCCGGCGCGAGCCTCGCCCTGGACAGCTCCGACCCCGCCGAGACCGTGCTCCTCACCGACCTGCCGGCCTGAGCAGGCAAGCCCGGAGGGCGCGCAGCGAGGCAGAGCCGAGCGGAGCCCCAGAAGGCAAGCCCGGAGGGCGCGCAGCGAGGCGGAGCCGAGCGGAGCCCCAGAAGGTAAGCCCGGAGGGCGCGCAGCGAGGCAGAGCCGAGCGGAGCCCCAGAAGGCAAGCCCGGAGGGCGCGCAGCGAGGCAGAGCCGAGCGGAGCCCCAGAAGGCAAGCCCGGAGGGCGCGCAGCGAG